>OFIS01000040.1_pt1 | contig 176123 bp, 169 predicted proteins | sample 1775071 | NCBI WGS metagenome assembly OFIS01 (sample SAMN08195774, study PRJEB24354) | sludge metagenome | isolation source: sludge from phenol fed wastewater aerobic bioreactor C | place: India: Nagpur | collected 2016-09-17 | reverse complement strand
CGGCCGATAAGGCGCTTGACCGCGAAGATCGTTTTTTCGGGATTGGTGACCGCCTGGCGCTTGGCCGGCTGGCCGACAAGACGCTCGCCGTCGTCGGTAAAGGCGACGATCGATGGCGTCGTCCGCATGCCCTCGGCGTTCTCGATGACCTTGGGCGTTTTGCCCTCCATCACGGCGACGCAGGAGTTGGTGGTGCCGAGGTCGATTCCGATGACCTTGCCCATGTTAAACACCTCTCAATTGCGGCAGACCGGACGGGCCTCTGAAACCCTTGGATTTGCCCTTGGGTTATTTGGCGCCCGAAGGTGTGTCCGCGGCTCGCCCGCGAACCCCTGATCCAGCCCCCTGGATAAGCGATAACCGCCATTTCAGCGGCTCGAAGCTCATATAGGAGGGGCCATAGGGGCCGCAAGCGGGCCGTTCACGAAAATGCGAGCGGAACGGCCCCCCGGTTAACGCCGTAGGCGACCGCGAAAAAGCCGCGCCCGGGGCCTATCCGTTGCCGTTCCGCTCAGGCCCGGCTAGGCAACCGGGCCGGATGGCATTCGGACAGGGGCGGCTCATGGCACATCGAAAGGCAACCCGGTTGGCATATCGAACTTTCGCGGCATGGCTGGCCGGCGCTGCCCTCGTGATCTTCCTCTCCGCCCTTCCCGCCCACGCCCAGACCCGCTATCCGCCCGGGCTGCGGGTCGGCCTGAGTGTTCCTCCCGGTATGACGCCGTCGGCCCGGTTTCCGGGCTTCGAGGACACCGACCGCAAGGCGAGCATCACCATCCTCGACCTGCCGATCGCGGCGCTGGAAAGTCTGGAGCGCGCGGCCCACGCCGAATCGCAAACCGAGGTCGAGAACATCAAGCGCGAGGCCTTCCCGTTCGAGACCGGCATGGGCGTTCTGGTCAGCGGCACCAAGACCGAAAACGGCGAGAAGGTGCACAAGTGGTTTCTGATCGCCTCGTCGGCGACCGGCCCGGTCCGCGACCTGGCGACGTTGGTCAGCGTCCAGGTGCCGGACAAGGCGATCAATGTCTACACAGACAAGGTGGTGCGCGATGCGTTGCGCAGCGTCGCGTTCCGCCCGGCGCCACTGCAGGAACAGCTCGCGATGCTGCCCTTCAAGCTCGACGACCTGTCCGGCTTCCGCGTCATGTCGGTGCTGCCGGGCGGCGGCGTCATCCTGATCGACAGTGTCGAAGACGACCTCACCAGCTATCCCTATGTGATCATCGCCGTCGGCCGCGGCGCGCCGGATGCGGACAACCGCGCCCAGTTCGCCGCCGACCTTCTATCGCAGGCGCCGCTGCGCAACATGCGCATGCAAAGCTCGGAACCGCAGCGCATCTCGAATGGCGCGGGTCATGAAATCCGCGCCCAAGCCGAGAGCGTCAACGGCAAGCCGGTAAAGGTAGTCCAATGGGTGCGCTTCGGCGGCTCGGGCTTCCTGCGCGTCATCGGCGTCGCGTCGGAGGCGCAGTGGGACGGCGTGTTCAACCGCTTCCGCGCCATCCGCGACTCCGTCGAGCCGAGGGGGTGACTCCGTCATTCCGGCGCGCGGGCTTCAGCCCGCGAACCCGGAATCCAGAAACGAGCTCTGAAGATGCCGCTGGATTCCGGGTTCGCAGCTTCGCTGCGCCCCGGAATGACGAGGGCTAAAACTTGATCGTCGAGCGCAGCCCCGCCACGAACGCGTTCTTGATTGCGGCGCCATTGGGATCGTTCGGATTGGCGACATTGCCGCCGGGTCGCACGATGTATTGCAGGTCGGGCTGCAGAATCCACCACGGCGCCAACTGCGCCGCGTAGCTCAATTCGAACACGACTTCCTGACTGCGCACGATAGCATTGCCGGCGTCGATATCGGCCGCCGCCGCGTCCTTGCTGATCTTGGCGTAGGCAACGCCGAAGGTCAGCGTATCGTCCGGGCGGCCGTTGAACAGGCCTTTGAGGCCGGCGCCGCCATCGATGTAATAGGAAATCAGGTTGCGATCCGACGGCGAGAAGCCGCCGCGCATGAACAGGCTCAGCGCGCGTTCGCTCGACTGAAACACAGTCTGGTCGATGACGCCGTAGAGACCCCAATTGCCTTTGTGCAGGTACGGGCCGGTCGAGGCCGGATCGCTCAGCAGCACGCGCGAACCCGCCGCGTTGCGGCCGAAGCGCTGATCGGCGAACCGGCTGTTGGTCGAGTACCAGCCGCCGAGTTTATAAACCGCCGGCAGGCCGGCCGCGCCCTTGCTCTGATTGACCGCGTATTGCAGTTCGCTCATCCAGAGCGCGCCGCCGACCAGACCGAAGTTCAACCCGCGCTCGTTGCATTCCTGCGGCGTGACGGTGCAGGTGGTGCGGCCCGCCGGATCGCCGGCGAACACCGCGGTCAACAGCGTGACCTTGTCGGTCAATGTGGTCGCCAGCCGCACGCCTGGCGCGGCGAGCGGATAGGCCGGGCCGCCACTGGTGATGTTCGCGGCCAGCAAGCCGGCCCAGCCGAAGGTGCCGTTGATCAGGCCGCCCGCCGTCGGGCTGGTGATGAACTCGTCGTCGGCGGCGAGCTGGCCGATGCGCAGCGAAAAGCGGTCGGCGAAGCTCTGCTCGTACCAGGCCGTGAACAGGCGGGTCGTCGAGAGCGCGTCGATATTGCTCGGGTCGGCGATGGAGCCGACATTGGCCACCGCGTTCCGGCCGCCGTCGTGGATCTGATAGATCTTGAAATGGCTCTTGGCGCCGGCGAGCCCGATCAGCTTCTGCAGATCGGTATCGACCGTGAATTCGGCGCGGCCTTCATAGCTGGTGGTGCGGTTGACGCCGCCCGACATGACGCCGAGCACTTCGCCGATATAGATCAGCGTGATCTCGATGCCGTAGTTCTCTTTCAGCGCGGTGCGCTGGCCGCCCCAGTCGCCCGTCAACGTCTCGCGCTGCCAGAGCGACGGCTCCGGTTTCGCCTTGTCCGCGGCGAAGGCGCCACCCTGCGCGACCGTGAGCGCGGCGGCCGCGGCAAGCGCGGTGCACCGGAAGCGCGACGTCAAAGAATCAGCAGACATAGGACCCCCAAGCCCCGGTACCACGGCATTTCTAAACCAAATATTTTATTTGGCCAGTTCCGCGAGCTTGCGCAGCGCCGAGAAGTGCCGCTCGTGCACCGCCGGGTTGTAGAGCGACCACGGTTCGGCCGCTTTGAGATACGGCGTCGCCGCGGCGACCGTTTGTTTGTACTCGGCGTGGAGCCGGGCGGCTTCGGAGACATCGCCGGTCTGCGCGGCCATGGCAATGCGGCGCAAGGTCAGGACCATATCGCGCACGGCGGCGCGGGCTTTCAGCCGCTCGGCCAGGCCGCCCTCGGCCGAGGTGTTCCTCTGGTCGGGGAATTTCTCGGCGACCTCGCGCCACTCGGCGCCGACCGAGTCCACGGCCAGAACGACGACTTCGGTATCCCCGCCGGAATGGCGACATCGAGCACGCTGGCGAACTGCGCGAGTTCGTCGATCTCGGCCTGGACGGTGTTCTGCGTGAAGGGCTGGTCGGCATCGCCGAGCGCGTCGAGATAGGCGGCGAGATCGTCTCGCTCGGCCGGTGTCAGGCCGAGATCGAAGTGGCGGTCGAAATGCGCCACCACTTCGCCGAAGGTGTCATAGCGACCGTCATGAAAATACGGCGCGTTGAATTTGGCGTTGAGCAAGGTCTTGGTCTTGAAGAAGCCGCCCGAACCGATGTCGTGCACCTTGCGATCGACGAAGGCGGCGTTGCCGACATGGCAGGTGGCGCAGCTCATGCTCGCGTCGCGGCGGAACGGCTTGTTGAACAAGGCTTCGCCGCGCCGCGCGGCATCCGGCGCCTTGGCGGTCAGCTTGCCGTCGGACGTGATCTTCTCGTTCGGCAGAAAGCTGATCTCGTTGATGTAGGCCACGAGGCCGTCGAGCACCTGGCCCGAAGGCTCGGCGCCGGCGAATTCGTTGACGATGACGTTGCGCACGAATTCGCGCAGCGAGGCGATGCGGCCGTCATGGCCGTAGGGCGCGAGATATTTGGCGCCGCGCAGGCTCGGCGTCGTCACCGGATCGAAGATGCCGTTGTCGGCCTTGGGATTGAAGAAAGGCCCCGACGTGTCGAAGGTGCCGGGCTTCGACGAATGGCCGGGCACGAACAGCCTGGCGTTGTTGGCGCCCTGCCGATGGCACGAATTGCAGCTCATGCCGGCCTCGCGCGCCTTGCCGCCGAAAATGGCGGAGGACGAGAACAGCATGTCGCCGAGATTGAACAGATAGGAGCGCTTGCCCCCCGCCATCTCCATCGAGAACATCTCGGTGGGCTGGTTAAGCAGTTCCGCGTTCAACTCGCTGCCGACCGGCAGGGTGGCGTCCTTGCTGATCACCGGCGCGGCATCAGCCGGCGCGGCCGCGAACAGCATCGCGGCAATTGACGCCGCCAGAATGACTTGCTGCGTTCTCATGACTCGCGCCCGGGTTGGCCGATCAGTCTTTCTTCTTTTCTTCGCCCTCGTCGCCGACCTTGAACGGCTTGAGGCCGAGCTTCGGCGCCGCGGTCAGCATCAGCGCGGCAAGCTCCTCGCCGGCGAGGTGCACCTTCCTGGCGTCCATGCTCTTGATGTCGGCGACGCCGACCAGCTTCTTCAGGTTCTGCGTGCGCTCGTCGATAAGGCCGGCCAGCTTGGCGTCCTTCTTCTTGAGCGTATCGGCGAACACCGTGTTCCAGGCGTGCTCGATGCCGGCGACGTTCTCCTGCATGTCCACGATCGAGGTGGCCGCATAGGGCGACTCGCCGCCGCCGGATTTTTCCTCGCCGACTTCGTAGGCAAGGTTCGCGGTGCCCTCGAGCAGCTTCTGCGGGGTGAAGGCGAACTTCGGCGCCTTCACGCGCTGCTCGAACTTGTCCATGTTGGCGAGCATATCGGCGATCGGCTGCTCGAGACCCTCGGTCTTGTTCGCCGAGAACAGCACGGCTTCGATGGCGTGATAGCCGGTCTTGCCGTCGGGCCAGGCGTCGATGAGCTTGTCGAGATCGCCGAAATAGGACGCCGTCACCGGCTCCATGGCTTCCCAGCCCTTGCGCGACTTGATCCAGGCCGCCTGCGCCGCCTTGACGTCGCCGGCCTTGACCGCGGCCTGCAATTCCTTGGCGCCGGCAATCGCCGCGCCGATGCGCTCGACGATGTAGGGCTTATAGGCCTTGGCGCCGTCCTGCATGGTCGCGGCGGCGGCCGGAGCGGCGAGCGCGGCAACCGCGAGCAGGGCGTAACCGAGTCTCGCAAGACGCGCGGCAGCGGCGGGAACGATGGACATGGGCGATCTCCTGACCGGTGAATGGCCGGACAGTGTTCGCTGCCGCACCCGGCGTCAACGAAAAAATCATTAAATATCAATATGTTATAACGGTTCTAATCTAGCGACAACTTGCCGCAGGCGCGCCGTCAGAGAAAACAACGGCTTACGCGCCCCGGTATCACCGGGGCGCGCTCATGGCCTTCATGCTTTGTCGCAAAGACTTTGTCGCAACGAGCGGGCGTCAGCCCTCGCCGGCCGCCGGCTTCGGCTGCGCCTTGGCGACGCCGACCAGGGCCGGACGCAGCACGCGCTCGCCGATCGTGTAGCCGGACTGGATCACCTGCGCGACATGACCGGGCGGCACGTCGGCCGTCGGCACCTCGAACATGGCCTGATGCTTGTTCGGATCGAACTTCTCGCCCTGCGGCGTGAACTGCTTGACGTTGTACTTTTCGAGTGACTTGAGCAGTTCGCGCTCGGTGAGTTCGACGCCTTCGAGCACGCTCTTCACCGCCGCATCGGCAGCGTCGCGGGCTTCCTGCGTCAGCGTCGACAGCGCGCGATTGATGTTGTCGGCGACGGTGAGCACGTCGCGGGCGAAGCCGGTAATGCCGTAAGTACGCGCATCGGCGACTTCGCGCTCGGTGCGGCGGCGCAGGTTCTCCATCTCCGCCAAGGTGCGCAGCAGCTTGTCCTTGTACTCGGCGGCTTCCTTCTGCGCGGCCACGAGCGGATCGGCCTGCTGCTCTTCCGGATCGTCGGGCATCACATAGGGCTTCGGATTGGCGGGGTTCGGCGTCTGCTGAGCGGCGGCGTCCGGCTTGTCGTTCTCAGCCTTACGCTCGGTCGGGTCCGTCATCTTCACAATCCAATTTGTACAGATGGAGATTTGCCCCGGATATCAGGGCTGGCGCTTCAAAAATCAAGCTTTTCGGCCCCGAACCCGGGAAAACCCTTGCGATACGCCGCTTTAGTGACCCGAGCCGGACAGAAGCCGGCTGACCACGCGGGCCGTGTAATCGACCATCGGTATGATGCGGGCATAGTTCAGCCGCGTCGGGCCGATGACACCGATCACGCCGACAATACGCCCTGCACTATCGCGGTACGGCGCGACGATGGTCGAGGAGCCGGACAGCGAAAACAGCTTGTTTTCCGAGCCGATGAAGATGCGCACGCCGTCGCCGCCTTCGGCGCGGCCGAGCAGGTCGATGACGCCGCGCTGCGTCTCCAGCGCGTCGAACAGCGAGCGCACGCGTTCGAGATCCTCGAGCGCGTGCAGATCCTCGAGCAGATTGGCGTGGCCGCGCACGATGAGCTGGCGCTCGTCGGTGTCGCCGCCCGACCAGCTGGCGAGCCCCGCCGAGATGATCTTCTGCGTGAGTTGATCGAGTTCGGCCTGACCCTTCGCCAAGGTCGCCTCGATCTCGGCGCGCAGGTCCGACAGGGTCTTGCCGCGGATATGCGCGTTGAGAAAATTCGCCGCTTCCGTAAGCGCCGAGGTCGGCACCCCGGCGGGCACATTGAGCACGCGGTTTTCCACCTGGCCATCTTCGCCGACCAGCACGGCGAGCGCGCGCTCCGGCTCGAGCCGCACGAATTCGATGTGCTTGAGCCGCGCATTCGCCTTGGTGGTGAGAACGACGCCGGCCGAGCGCGTGAGGCCCGACAGCATCTGCGAGGCTTCGGTCAGCACCGCCTCGACCGATTTGTCGCCGCCGGCGCCCTTCACCTGCGCTTCGATGTTGCGGCGGTTCTCTTCGGTGAGGTCGCCGACCTGCATCAGCGCATCGACGAAAAAGCGCAGGCCGAGTTCGGTCGGCAACCGGCCGGCCGAGGTATGCGGCGCGAAGACGAGGCCGAGATGTTCGAGGTCCGACATCACGTTGCGCACCGAAGCCGGCGACAAGGTGATCGGCAGAATACGGGCGAGGTTCCGCGAGCCGACCGGCTCGCCGGTGGTCAGGTAGCTCTCGACGATCGAGCGGAAAATCTCGCGCGAGCGCTCATTCAGCGCGGCGAGGCTGACCTGCGAAGAACCGATCGGGACGTCGTGTGAAGCCAACGGTACGAACTCCTGGCCGGGGCACCCCAACAATGGCGCTCCAGACGGACTTGTTCAAGCGGGCCATATGGTTATGGTGTGCGCCATTCGCCAACACCCGAAAGGACCTTTTCAATGCGCCCCAGCCAGCGCCAGCCCGATGAAATGCGCGCCGTGTCGCTGGAACGAGGCGTGGTCAAATACGCCGAAGGCTCCTGTTTCGTGAAATTCGGCGAAACTCACGTCCTGGTGACTGCCAGCCTCGAGGAGCGCCTGCCGCCGTGGCTCAAGGGCCAGGGCAAGGGTTGGGTCACCGCCGAATACGGCATGCTGCCGCGCGCCACCCACAGCCGCACCCGCCGCGAGGCCGCCTCCGGCAAACAGGGCGGCCGCACCGTCGAAATCCAGCGCCTGATCGGCCGCTCGGTGCGCACCATCGTCGATCTCCAGGCGCTCGGCGAACGCCAGATCACCATCGACTGCGACGTCATCCAAGCCGACGGCGGCACCCGCACCGCTTCGATCACCGGCGCCTGGGTTGCGCTGGCCGATTGCCTCGCCTGGATGAAGACGCGCGACATGTTCAAGACCGATGCCAAGGTGCTGCGCGATCACGTCGCCGCGGTGTCATGCGGCGTGTTCCGCGGCACCGCCGTGCTCGACCTCGACTACGCCGAAGATTCCGAAGCCGACACGGATGCCAATTTCGTCATGACCGGCTCCGGCAAGATCATCGAGGTGCAGGGCACCGCCGAGAAGGAGCCGTTCAGCGAAGAGCAGTTGCTCGCGCTGCTGGCGCTGGCGCGCAAGGGCACCGGCAAGCTCATCGAACTGCAGAAGATGGCGGTGGGTTAGTGGCGCATCGCCAGCTCACCGGCGCCGTCGTCATCGCCACGCACAATCCCGGCAAGCTCGCCGAGATGCGCGACCTGCTGTCGCCTTACAACATAACGGCGACGTCGGCGGCCGAACTCAATCTTGCCGAGCCCGACGAAACCGGAAAGACCTTCGCCGCCAATGCGCGCATCAAGGCGATGGCCGCTGCGACAGCAACGGGACAACCCGCCTTCGCCGACGACTCCGGCCTGTGCGTCGATGCGCTCGGCGGCGATCCCGGCATTTATTCGGCGCGCTGGGCCGGACCGGACAAGGATTTCCGCGGCGCGATGAATCAGATTCAGACGCGGCTGGTCGAGAAAGGCGCGACGTCGCCCGCGCAACGCCGCGCGCATTTCGTCGCCGCATTGTGCATCGCCTGGCCGGACGGCCATGTCGAGGAAGTCGAAGGCCGCGTCGACGGCGTCATCGTCTGGCCACCCAAGGGAACCGCGGGCTTCGGCTACGATCCGCTGTTCCTGCCCGACGGCCACGACCGCACTTTCGGCGAGATGACCGCCGACGAAAAGCACGGCCTGCCGCCCAAAGGCATGGGCCTCTCGCACCGCGCCCGCGCCTTCGTGATGCTGGCGGAGAAGTGTTTGCGAGGTTGAGCCGTCATGGCCGGGCTTGTCCCGGCCATCCACGACTTCCGCTGTAAAGACGTGGATGCCCGGCATAAAGCCGGGCATGACGAAGAGGAAAATTCGCTAAAATTTTAAATACTTGTCCGCAGCCCAGTTGCGGTTTTGCTGGCCGCGGGGCAGCGCGCGGCCTATATTGATTCACATGTCGTTAACCAACATTTCGCCGGATACCGTCGCACCCGATCAGGACTTCGCCGTCTACGTCCACTGGCCGTTCTGCCTGTCGAAGTGCCCGTACTGCGACTTCAACAGCCATGTGCGGCATGGCGGTTACGACGAGACACGTTATCTCACCGCCATCCAGACCGAGCTTGCCAGCACCGCCGCGCGCATTGGGCCGCGCACCGTGTCGAGCGTGTTCTTCGGCGGCGGCACGCCGTCATTGATGCAGCCTTCGACCGTCGAAGGCATCATCAAGACCATCGGCCGGCATTGGACGCTCAAGAACGGCGCCGAGATTTCCCTCGAAGCCAATCCGACCAGCGTCGAGGCGACGCGCTTCCGCGGCTATCGCGCCGCCGGCGTCAACCGCGTGTCGCTCGGCGTGCAGGCGCTCGACGATCAATCGCTGAAAGAACTCGGCCGTCTACACAGCGCCGATGAAGCGCTCGCCGCCATCGCGGTGGCGCGCTCGATCTTCGATCGCTACTCGTTCGATCTCATCTATACGCGGCCGCGGCAGACGCTCGAGTCATGGGCGATCGAACTCAACCGCGCCATTGCGGAAGCCGCCGAGCATCTGTCGCTGTATCAGCTCACCATCGAGCCGGGCACGGCATTCCATGGCCTGCACAAGGCCGGCAAGCTCATCATGCCGGAAGAAGGCCTCGCCCGCGATCTGTTCGATCTGACGCAGCAGGTGTGCGGCGATGCCGGCCTGCCGGCTTACGAAGTTTCCAATCACGCGCGGCCGGGCGCCGAGTGCCGGCACAATCTCGTCTACTGGCGCGGCCACGAATATGCAGGCGTCGGCCCCGGCGCGCATGGCCGGCTGAATGTCGATGGCCGCCGCTACGCCACCGAGACCGAGCGCAAGCCGGAAGCCTGGCTCGATCTCATCGACGCCAATGGCACCGGCCTCACCGTCGATGACAAGTTGCAGCCCGGCGAAGTCGCCGATGAATTTTTGCTGATGGGGCTTCGCCTCGTCGAAGGCATCGACCCGAAGCGCTTCGCCGCGCTGTCGGGCCGCACGCTCGATCCCAGCCGCCTGGCGTTCCTGATGGATGGCGGCGCGGTCGAGACCATGAGCAATGGCCGCCTGCGCGTCACGCCCTCGGGCTTCCCGCTGCTCGATGCGGTGGTGGCGGATCTCGCGGCGTGATGTCATTCCGGAACGCGCGTCAGCGCGTATCCGGAATCCAGCGACGCTTTCAATTGTTTCCGGATTCCGGGCTCGCGCTACGCGCGCCCCGGAATGACCGTGTCTCCTAAAATCCCTTCGGCGCGGGGCTGACCGGCTGTCCGCCGCCGGGCGCGACGCGCAGCACGGCAAGGCCGCGCTCATTGGCGCCGTCGCTCTTGAAGCGGAACACGCCGTCGATGCCGGCGAAGCCCGAACCGTTGGTGAGAATCTGCTCGCTGAAGCGCTGCGGCCCCTGCGTCTTCACCAGCGCCGCGACCAGCGCCACCGCATCGTAAGCCAGCGTCGCCGTGCGCACCGGATCCTGGCCGTAGCGCGAGCGATAACGCTGCGCGAAGCTGCGGAAGCCGGAATTGTCCGGCGCCGCATACCAGCCGCCGGCAAGAGCCTGGTTCTCGAAAATGCGCGGCTCGTCCCACAGGCCGGTGCCGAGCAACTGAACGCGCTTGAGATTGACGTTGTTGGCGGAGAGCTGCTGCACCACTTGCGGCACGGCATCGGCGCCATCGGGAATGAAAATGGCGTCGGCGCGGCTTGAAGCCTGCGCGATGCGCCGTACGGCAGCGCCCATGCGCGCCGGATCGAGCGGATATTTCTCCAGCGCGACGACACGGCCGCCGCGGCGCGCCACTTCCTGCTGGAACGCGGCTTCGATCACGGCGCCATAGGCGTTGTCCGGCAACAGCGCCGCAAAGGAGCGCTTGCCGCGCGACACCGAGAAATCGACGATACGCTTGACGTCCGACTCCGGCAGGAAGCTCAGGAGATAGACGCCGCGCGCGGCGACGCTGGCGTCGGTCGAGAAGGCGATGACCGGAATGTTGCGCTGGCGCGCAACGCCGCCTACCGCGCTGACCGACTGCGCGAACAGCGGCCCGAGAATGATTTCGGCGCCTTCGGCCAGCGCCTGCTGGGCCGCGGCCTGCGCGCCCTGCGGTGTGCCGCCGTCGTCCTTCACCAGGAGCTGGATGTTCGGCTCCTTGAACTCGGCGAGCGCCATCTCGGCGGCGTTCTTCATCGAGAGCGCGGCGATGCCGGCATTGCCCTGCGCCGACAGCGGCAAGATCAGGCCGACGCGAATCTGCCCGGCGCCGATCTGTGCAGGCTGCACCGGCTCGGCGGCCGGCTGCGGCGCTTCACCGCCGAGGCGGTCCAGCGCGCCGCCCGTACAGGCGGCCATGAACAGCGACAGCGTGGCGGCCAGTGCCACCCCGCCAAATCGACGCCGTGTTGCCCCCGGTGTCTCAGTGCGCGTAACCAATAACCCCGTTCCCTCATCCCGCGACGGTTGATCGTCGAGTCGTAACCCCTATCGCCCATTTTGTCCCGCAAAAGTTAAGATGATGAAAAGCTGAGGGAATTTGGCAATTTGCCGCGCCTTTCTCCGCATGGGCCGAAGGCGGGCCAAAATCGGCGCACAACGAGCGCGCCGGAGGTCGAACGCGAGCTAAAGTGACGGCATGACGGACAAAGCGACATCGCGGCGCTACGCGCCTTTCGGCAGCGACATCGAGGCCCCAAGGCTCGAGCCAGGCCTCTATGTGGTGGCGACGCCGATCGGCAATCTTGGCGACATCAGCCTGCGCGCGCTGGCGACTTTGGCGGCCGCCGACCTGATTGCCTGCGAGGATACCCGCGTCACCCGCAAACTCACCGACCGCTACGGCGTCGCGACGCCACTTACGGCTTATCACGAGCACAATTCGGACGAGGCGCTGCCGAAGATTCTCGCGCGGCTCGACGAGGGACAGGCCGTCGCGCTGGTGTCAGACGCCGGCACGCCGCTGGTGTCGGACCCCGGCTACCGGCTGGTGCGCGCGGTCGTCGAAGCCGGCCACAACGTCACGGCGGTGCCCGGCGCATCGTCGGCGCTGGCGGCGCTGTCCTTGTCCGGTCTGCCGAACGACCGCTTTCTGTTCGAGGGCTTCCTGCCGCCCAAGCAGGCGGCGCGGCAGAAGCGCATTGCCGAACTCGCCGCGATCCCGGCGACCTTGATCGTGTTCGAGACCGGGCCGCGGCTTGGCGCATCGCTGGCCGATCTGGCCGAAGGTCTGGGCCCTCGCGAGGCGGCGGTGTGCCGCGAACTCACCAAGCTGCATGAAGAAGTTCGGCGCGCGCCGCTGCAGACGCTGGCGAAGCACTATGCCGGCGACGCCGAAACGCGCGGCGAAATCGTCATCGTCATCGCGCCGCCGCCGGAGCGACAAACCGCCAACAGCGATATCGACGCCATGCTGCGCGATGCGCTGGCGCGCGTTTCGGTGAAGGACGCCGTCGGCGAAGTCGCCTCCGCCACGGGCCGGGCGCGGCGCGACGTCTATCAGCGCGCGCTCGAGCTGAGCAAAAATCAGAGCGATTGATCATGGCGAAGGACGAGGGCCCATCGCCTCCGCTTCCGCGCAATCCCCGCGTGCCGGGTTTGCGTCCGAAAGGCCAGGTCGAGGCCGATCCGAACCGTCAGGCCGCATTCAATCGCGGCATCTCGGCCGAGAGCCTTGCCGCCGCGTGGCTGATCGGCAAGGGCTATCGCATCCTGGCGCGGCGCTTTCGCTCCGGCGCCGGCGAGATCGACATCGTCGCCGGGCGGCGGCACACCATCATCTTCGTCGAGGTGAAAGCGCGCGCTTCGCTCGACGAAGCCGCCGAGTCGGTAACGCCGCGCCAGCGCGCGCGCATCGCCACCGCCGCCGAGATCTGGCTGGCGCAGAATCCGAAAGTCGCATTCAAGGATTTGCGTTTCGACGCCATCCTGATCGCGCCCGGCAAACTGCCGCGGCATATCCAGGGCGCGTTCGAGACGTAACTTTCCCCGGACGCGGCGCAGCACGAAGCCCAGCGGAGTGGTGCGATGCAGATCCGGGGTCGTCTCAAATGAGTGCGTTACGGTCCCGGTTCAGCAGCGCGTCATTTCATGCCGCGCTGCATCCGGGACAAGTTAAGCGCTCAGCCGTTCGAAGAACTGATCGACCTGCGAGCGGATGCGGTGCGCGACCTGGCCGAGATCGTCGGCGACGGCCTTGACCGTACCGGCGCTGCTGCGGGTGTCGGCGGTCGCGGTGCCGACGAGGTTTACTTCGTTGGCGGTCTCGCTGGTGCGCTGCGCCGCCGTTTCGACGCTGCGCGCGATCTCGCTGGTGGCGGCGCCCTGCTCGGTCACCGCCGCGGCGATGGCGCTGGAGATGTTGCCGATCTCGCGGATGGTCTGCTCGATGGTGCTGATGGCGGCAATCGACGTCGTCGTCGCGCGCTGCATGCCGGCGATCTGCGCGCTGATCTCTTCGGTGGCCCGGCTGGTCTGGCCGGCCAGCGCCTTCACCTCGCCCGCGACCACGGCAAAGCCGCGGCCGGCTTCACCGGCGCGCGCCGCCTCGATGGTGGCGTTGAGCGCCAAGAGGTTGGTCTGCTCGGCGATATCGGTGATCAGCTTGACGACGTCGCCGATGCGCGCCGCCGCCTCGCCGAGCTCCTTCACCGCGAGATTGGTCTGGCCCGCTTCGCTCACCGCCTTCGATGCGATGGCATTCGACTGCGCCACCTGCCGGTCTATCTCGTTGACCGAGGCCGAAAGCTGGTCGGCGGCCGAGGCAATGTCGCGCACATTGGCGGAAGCTTCCGACGAGGCGTTTTCCGCCCGCGCGGTCTTGGCCGACGCCGCGTCGGCGGCCTGGGCAAGCTGCGTCGAAGCGGCGAGCATCTGATCGGAAATCTGCCCGAGCTCGGACAATGTCATCTCGACGTCGCTGGAGAAGCGCGAGATCTCCTGATTGATGTCACGCTGACGGGCGGCGCGGGATTCGGCGTCCTGAAGCACGGTCTGGTTCAGCTCGCGATTGTGCAGCATGGCGCGATGGAAAATCTCGATCGATCGCGCCATGGCGCCGATTTCGTCGCGGCGGTCGCTGAACGGGATCGAGGCGACCTGCGCGCCGCCGGCCACGGCCTCGGTCACGCGGGTGATCGCGGTCAGCGGCTTGATGATGCCGCGGGCAATAAACAGAAGGGCAATGGTCGCGCATGCCGCAAGCGCCGCGAACAGCGCGAGCCACCAGACGCTCTGGTCGATGTTGCCGTTGATCTGGCTGTAGACCTGGTCGGCGCGCGCGGCATAATGCTCGGACAGGGCGCTCAGGTCGGCGTTAAGCGCCTTGCGGGCGTCGCGGCTCGCCTCGCCCCATTCACGGGCCGCCTGGGCGCTGACCTCGACGGTCAACCGCGCCAGCTCGCGCCGGAAGGCGACGAACTCGGCAACGCGCTTGGAAAAGCGATCGAACAGAATGGCGTCGTCGGGACCGACGGTTTTCTTCCAGTCGGCCATCAGGGCTTCGATACGGTTCAGGAACGTGCCGAGCCCATCCACGAACTGCCGGCGCGCCGGGTCCTCGTTCGGTATATAAATTCCACGGGACTCGGCGACCACGGCATAGATCAAGCCGTTGATGCGCTCGATGTTCTGGGTGCCGGAGATCGCCGATTCGTAGTTCTCGGACAGCGCCGCGTAATGCCGGGCATTGATGACGGCGGACCCGGACAGCGCCAGCGCGGTGATGGCCATCAGGGCGAAGATCGCATAGAGCTTGGCGGCAATCGAAAGCTTGGGCAATGTCACTTGCGGCCCCGTTGAGCGCGGCATAAATCGTGGGTTCCCGCATAGTCGCCGGAATACGTTAACTTTCTGTTTTCCTTAACCTTTGGTGGCGTGTCCAAGGGCCGCCGGGAAGTCTTCCCCATGACGCTCAAAGTTGCCGTGCAGATGGATCCGATCGAACGGATCAACATCAAGGGCGATTCAACCTTCGCCCTGCTGCTCGAGGCCCAGGCCCGCGGCTACCCGCTCAGCTATTACACCCCCGACCGCATGGCCCAGGTCGGCGACCGGCTTTACGCCCGGGCCGAGCCGCTGTCGGTTCGCGACAAGGCCGGCGACCACTTCACCCTCGGCGAGGCCGAGCGCGTGCCGCTCGATTCCTTCGATGTCATCCTGCTGCGTCAGGACCCGCCCTTCGACCTGTCCTACATCACCACCACGCACATGCTGGAGCGCGTCCACCCCAAGACGCTGGTGGTCAACGACCCGGCCGAGGTGCGCAACGCGCCGGAGAAGGTGCTCGTCACGAGCTTTCCCAATTTGATGCCGCCGACCCTGATCACGCGCGACAAGGAGGAGATCAAGGCCTTCCGCGCCGAGCATCAGGACATCGTCATGAAGCCGCTCTACGGCCATGGCGGCGGCGGCGTGTTCCGCATCACCCGCGACGACCTCAATTTCGGCTCGCTCTACGACATGTTCGCGGCGACCTTCCGCGAACCATGGGTAATCCAGAAATTCCTGCCCGCGGTGAAGCAGGGCGACAAGCGCATCCTGCTGGTCAACGGCGAGTTTGCCGGCGCGGTCAATCGCGTGCCCGCCGACGACGACCTGCGCTCCAACATGGTGCGCGGCGGCTCGCCGAAAGCCACCGACCTCACGCCGCGCGAGCGCGAGATCATTGCGACGCTCAAGCCGGCTCTGGTGTCGCGCGGGCTGATCTTCGTCGGCATCGACGTGATCGGCGACTGGCTTACCGAGATCAACGTCACCTCGCCGACCGGCATTCGCGCCGTGAAGAATCTCGGCGGCCCTGACGCCGCGGCGCTGACCTGGGACGCGATCGAGGCAAAGCGTAAAAGCCGGCGCTGAGCCTCAGGCCCGCTTTTTCTGCGCTAGGTTGGCGGCCTGCGGAAAGCCGCCCTGCCATTCGCGCATCAGCTTCGTGGTCGCCTCGACGCCGACGGGCCTGCCGAAATAATAGCCCTGCCCGGTGTTGCAGCCGAGCGCCTTGAGCCAGCCGGCCTGCGCCTGGGTCTCGATGCCCTCGGCGACGGTATGCATGTGCAGCTTGCGCGACAGATCGACCAGCAATTCGACGACGAGCTGGCTCGGATGGTCGGTGATCATGCGATCGACGAACGACTTGTCGATCTTGATGCAGTCGACCGGAAACCGGATCAGATGCGTCAGCGACGCGAAGCCGGTGCCGAAATCGTCGAGCGCGACGGTGATGCCCTTCTGGCGCAGGCTCTCGATGACATGGACGACCTTGTCGTCGGTGCCATCCATGAACACGCCTTCGGTGACCTCGACGACGATACGGTCAAGCGGCACGCCTGCCGGCTCGAAGGCGGCAAGCAGGCGATGCTCGATGTCGCCACGGTGGAAGTCGGCGGTCGAGAGATTGATGCCGATATGGCGGATGTCGAAGCCTTGATCCAGCCAGCCGCGCATGTCGCGTGCGATGTGGCCAAGCATCTGGTCGGTGAGGCGGAAGGCGATGCTCGCGTCGGACAGCGCCGCCGCGAACTGCCCCGCGGACACGATGGCGCCGTTGTCCATGCGAATGCGCGCCAGCGCCTCGAAACCGTGGATCGCGCCGTCGGCGAGATTCACCAGCGGCTGATAGAACGGCAGCACGCGCCCTTCGTTGAGCGCCTCGCCGACGCTGCGGATCGTGGACATGCGGGTCGCGATCGACGTGCGCATCTCGCGCTTGAACAGCGCATAGCCGCCGCGGTTGATGCTCTTGGCGTGGTAGATGGCGAAGTCCGCGTTCTGCCGCAGCAGATCGCGATCGACGCCGTCGATGCCGTACACCACGCCGCCCATGGTGATCTGCGGCGTGAGCGTAAAGCCGCCGCAGTCGAACGGCGCCTGCATGGCCGCGATAATGCGGTCCGACATCGCCGCCAGCTCATCGTGGCTGGCGCAGCCGTCGATAAGCAATCCGAATTCGTCGCCGCCGATGCGGCTCGCGCCGTTCGGCACGCAGTCCGACAACCGCGCCGCAACTTCCTGGATCAGGGTATCGCCGACGACGTGGCCCATCGTGTCGTTGGCGATCTTGAGATCGTCGATATCGACGACGAGAAGCCCGAAGGCGGGGTCCATCGAGACGATACGATCGAACATCATGTCGTCGAAGCTGCGCCGGTTCGGCAGGCCGGTGAGCTGGTCGTAATAGGCAAGCGCGTGATTGCGCTTCTGCGTCAGCGCGTGCTCGACGGCGATGGAGCACAAATGCACGGAGGTATTGACGATCGATCGCTCGAAACCGGTCGGCCCGCGTTTTTCCGCGAAGTAGAAACCGAAAGCCGCCGCGACCTGGCCGCTGCGGGTCTTGATCGGATAGGACCAGCACGCCTTGAGGCCGTGCGGAAGAACTATGTCCCTGTAAGCCTCCCACAGCGGGTCGGTCGCGATATCATCGACTTCGACCGGCTCGCCAAGATAGGCCGCCGTTCCGCAGGAGCCGACATTCGGTCCGATTTCGATGCCGGTGATCGCCTCGGCGTAGCCGGCCGGCATGCTTGGCGACGCCACCGGCTTGAGGCGGCCGTCGCTGCTGATGCCAATGATCGTGCAGGTCGCGCCCGCCGCCAGCGCTTCGGCGCGCAGACACAGGCGTTCGGCGATCGCTTCGAAGCGCTCGCCGGCGACCATGGCCTCCAGGATTTCGGATTGCAGGGCGTGAAGCGAAATGCTGTCAGAACTGGACACGGTTTACTCGCACACATAACCACGGTGCTGAATAAACACGCCAGGGTATTAATTCTCCGAAAATATCCGCGCTAGGCTAAGCTAAGATAATGGCCCGCACGCCTTAACGCGCCGTTCACCACGCCGTCGCGACGCGGGTCGGAAATACCGCGTGACGGCGGAAGCGTAGGGTTAACTCAGGCCGCTTCCTGCTCGAAGCCTGCAATCGAGAACACGACGCGCTGACGCCCGAGCTGAACGTGCTGCAGCTCCCAGATCAATTCCTCGACGTCCTGGTTGGCGGCCTCAGCGTCCTGACGGGCGCGGCGGGCTTCCTGCAGGTCGGTTTCCATTCTGACGCGATCAATCATGGCACTCACTCCGGTTGAGCCGTGACAGGGGGGTATCTTAATCGAGTCGTTTTGTTCTGCAAATGTTCTTGTTCCTCTCCACAACTTCGGCTACACTCAAAGGTAGCAAAGAGGGGCATATGGTCCAGCGGGTGGCAACCGTGGCGTTCGAGGGCATCGAGGCCCGCGCCGTGGACGTTCAGGTGCAGGTCGCGCCGGGGCTGCCAGCCTTCAACATCGTCGGCCTGCCGGACAAGGCCGTATCCGAAGCGAAAGAGCGCGTGCGGGCCGCGCTGGTCGCGTCCGGTCTGGCGCTTCCGGCCCGGCGCATCACCGTCAATCTCGCGCCGGCCGACATGCCCAAGGAAGGCAGTCATTTCGATCTGCCGATCGCGCTCGGCCTGATGGCGGCGATCGGCGCCATTCCGCCGGACGCGCTGTCGGGCTTCACCGTCCTCGGCGAACTCGGCCTCGATGGCTCGATCGCGGCGGTGGCCGGCGTGCTGCCGGCGGCGATCGGCGCCAATGGCCGCGGCAATGGTTTGATCTGTCCGCAGGCCTGCGGCCCGGAGGCGGCATGGGCCAGCCCCGAGATCGAGATCATCGCCGCACAATCGCTGATCCAGCTCGCCAATCATTTTCGCGGCACCCAGGTGCTGACGCGGCCGACCCCGAGAATTCGCGAGCTCGACGGCGTGCCGCTCGATCTTGCCGACATCAAGGGCCAGGAGAGCGCCAAACGCGCGCTCGAGGTCGCCGCCGCCGGCGGCCATAATCTTCTGATGATCGGCCCACCCGGCGCCGGCAAGTCGATGCTGGCGGCGCGCTTGCCGTCGATCCTGCCGCCGCTGTCGCCGACCGAACTGCTCGAAGTGTCGATGATCGCTTCGGTCGCCGGCGAGATCGAAGGCGGCGCCCTCACCAACCGGCGGCCGTTCCGCGCGCCGCATCATTCGGCGTCGATGCCGGCGCTGGTCGGCGGCGGCCTCAAGGCACGGCCCGGCGAGGTGTCGCTCGCGCATAACGGCGTTCTGTTTCTCGACGAGATGCCGGAGTTTTCCGGCCAGGTGCTCGACTCGCTGCGCCAGCCGCTGGAGACCGGCGAGGTCGCGATCGCACGCGCCAATCACCGCGTTACATACCCTGCGCGTTTCATGCTGGTCGGCGCCATGAATCCCTGCCGCTGCGGCCGCGCCAACGATCCGGGCTTTGCTTGCAATCGTGCGCCGAATGTGCGCTGCGCCGCCGACTATCAGGGCCGGTTGTCCGGACCGCTGATCGACCGCATCGATTTGCACATCGAAGTGCCGGCCGTCACCGCCGCCGATCTGATCCTGCCGCCGCCGTCCGAAGGCAGCCGCGAAGTCGCCGCGCGTGTTGCCCGCGCGCGCGATCTGCAGACCGAGCGCTATGCGTCACTTGGCGCATCGCATATTCGCTGCAACGCCCAGGCCACCGGCCCCTTGCTCGAAGAGATAACGCGGACCGATGCCGGCGGCGCCAAACTGCTGCGCGAGGCCGCCGACCGCATGCAGTTGTCGGCGCGCGGTTATCACCGGGTGCTGCGGGTCGCGCGCACTCTGGCCGATCTCGACGGCGCGGCGGCGGTCGGCCGCGTGCATCTGGCCGAGGCTTTGTCCTACCGCGCGCTGGCCGACGATCTGCGGCGCGCGGCGTGACGCTTCGCGCAGCGCGGCTCAGGCCGCCCGCGCCACCGCGGCCCGCATATCCGTCTCGCGTCGCTGCGCCGGAACACCCGTCGCCGCAACCTGACCGATATTGAAGAAGTCGACGTGCCCGTCCATGGCGCGGGCCTGATTCTCGAGCGAACGCGCCGTCGAGGCGTTCTCCTCGACCAGCGCCGAGTTCTGCTGCGTCACCGTATCCATCTGCGTCAATGCCTTGTTGATCTGGTCGATGCCGGAGGCCTGTTCGGCGCTGGCGCTGGCGATGTCATCGATGATCGCAGCCACCTCCTTGATCGAGGTGACAATCTCGCCGAGCGATTGACCGGCGCGGTTGACCAGATCAACGCCGTCTTTGACCTCGGTGCTGGATCTGGTGATCAGGTCCTTGATGTCCTTGGCGGCTTGCGACGAGCGCTGCGCCAGGCTGCGCACTTCAGATGCGACGACGGCAAAGCCTCGGCCGGCTTCGCCGGCGCGGGCGGCCTCGACGGCGGCATTGAGAGCAAGCAGATTGGTCTGCCGCGCAATCTCATCGATCACGCTGATGATATCCGAAATCCGGTGCGACGAGCCCTCAATCTGAGCCATCGCGCTCACGGCGCTGGAAACAATGTCGCCGCCGCGATTGGCGACGCTCTGAGTGGTCTTGGCCTGCGCCGCGGCGCGCACCGCGTTGTCGGCGTTCGATTTGACGATCGACGATATCTGTTCCATCGACGCCGCGGTCTCTTCCAGCGTCGCCGCCTGTTCTTCGGTGCGCTGCGACAGGTCCGTCGTGCTGGCCGAGATTTCGACCGACGCGCTGGTGACGTCGCGTGCCGATCTTTTGACGGCACCGATCACCTCGTTGAGCCGGTCGATCGCCGTATTGAGATTTTCCTGGAGCTGCCTGTATTCCGGCGGCATCTTCTGGGTGATGCGTGCGGTCAAATTGCCGCTCGACAGATTGGCGAGGCTATCGCCCAGAATCTTGAGCGGGCTGACGAGCCGACGGATGATCGCAACTATGCCGGCGATAAGAAGAAGGAACAGCGCGGCATCGACTGCGGCCACCGACCAGATGGCGATCCGCCCCTGGTTCGATGCATCGGCTTCAACCTTCTCCGCAAGCGCGTTGGCCGACGTAACGATCTCGTCGATCACCGCGCGATGCGCCTGATAGAGCGCGGTCAACTCCGCGTAGGCGGCCATTGCAGCGGCGTGATCCTGCCTTTCGAGACTCGGCACCAGTCTGTCGTCGAACGCCACCCAGAACTTGCCGACATAAACGTGGGATGCTTCCGTCAACTTATCGCGGATTGCACTGTCGAGCGTCGTTCCTTGCCAGAAGCTGCGGCGGGTGTCGTAGTCCTTGCGCAGTTCCGCCATGCGCTTCTTCACGTCGACAACCGGCGTGTCGAGATGCGCCGCCTTGGTGGCCTCGAGATAGGGCTCGATGATGTAGAGCGGCGGCGGCAGAATGTCGGCCACCAGATCCTTGGCCTGGATGATCTTGTCATAAGCCGCGCCACCGATCCGCACCTTGGTCATTGAGTAAGCGCTGATCGTCACGGCGATTCCGATGCCGATGGCCATCGCGATACCGAAAGCAAGCAAGGTGCCGCCCGAATTCGTCCGGCGCCCATGGCGCGCGGCGGTATGGGAATTTGACATGAATGCAACCCGCGGTGAGAGCGCCGTGCTGGGACGGCACGGGCGCGAAGTTTCATCAACTCGTTTGGTAAACTGCCATTGAATTATTAAATATCGCCCCACCGAAACAAGGCCGATCTGTTAATTAAAATTTATCTCAAACGCCGACATCGAGGCGGTTGACATCCGGCCAAGCCGGCCCGCCGCACGACGATACCTTATGCATGCTCTTCCCGGCGTTTAACCACGCTTTCACTACAACTCGATCCGGCGGACCGAACCAATCCGGTCACCACCGAATTGCAAGACCTTGGGAAGAATAATGGGTCGTCATGACGAAAATCACTCGCCCCCCCGCGCCACGTGCACGCAATACCGCGGCGCTGATCCTCTACGGCCGCTCGGTCGTCATCACCTTGGCGGTGATTTCCGGCGGTCTTGGCTTCCTCGCCGGCATTCGCGCGATGCGCCCGGACTACGATCCGCATACCTATGCCATCGGCACCGGCGCGCTGTTTGCGGCGGCCTGCGCTGTCATCGCGTTTCTTCTCTATCGCCGCCGTCTCGCCAGGGATCATCAGCACGACCTCGAGCGGCGCATCGAGGACCTGTCCGATCAGCTTTGGGAAGCACGCGAGGCCGAGGTCCGCGCCCGCGGCCTGCTCGAGGCGCAGGGCGATCTGATCGTGCGCCGCGACGCGCACGGCCTTGTCACCTACGCCAACGAGGCGTGGTGCCGCTTCGCCGGCCGCCGTCAGTCCGACGTGCTCGGCCGGATCGTCGCGCTCACCGTCATCGAACAGACCGACCTCGCGTTGCTGGACGACGGCACCCGCGCCCAGGACCAGAAGATCGATACGCCGCTCGGCCCGCGCTGGGTTGCCTGGCGCGAGGTCACGGTTCGCACCGACGCCGGCACCGAGACGCAAAGCGTCGGCCGCGATGTCACCGATCGCATCGAAGCGCGCGATCTCGCCGAGGCCGCGAGCCGCGCCAAATCGCGCTTCCTTGCCACCGTCAGCCATGAAATTCGCACGCCGCTCAACGGCGTTATCGGCATGACCGATCTGCTGCTCGATACATCGCTGACGTCCGAGCAGATCAATTACGCGAAAGCGGCGAAGGCTTCCGGCGAGACGCTGCTGGCGCTGATCGAGGAAGTGCTCGACTTCTCGCGGATCGAGGCCGGCAGGCTCGAGCTTGCTTCGGCGCCCTTCGCCTTGTTGCCGCTCGTTGAGGAGACCATCGAACTGCTGGCGCCGAACGCGCATGGCAAGGGCATTGCCGTCAGCTCGTTCGTCGATGAGCGGCTGCCGGCGGCGGTCATGGGCGATGCCGCGCGGCTGCGTCAGGTTCTGCTCAATCTCGCCGGCAACGCGGTGAAATTCACCGAGACTGGCGGCGTCACCGTGATGGTCGAGCCCGGCATCGGCGATAACGCCGTGCGCTTCTCGATACGCGACACCGGCATCGGGCTGGCGCCCGAGGATCAAGCGCGCATCTTCCACGAATTCGAGCAGGCCGATACATCGCCGTCGCGCAAATTCGGCGGCACCGGACTGGGCCTCGCCATCTCGAAACGCATCGTCGAAGCGATGCAAGGCTCGCTTGAGGTCGATAGCGCGCCGGGTCAGGGATCCACTTTCTCGTTCACGATCGAATTGCCGGCGGCGCAGGCCGGGACCGCCGCGCCGTTCAAGGCGCCGGACCTGAGCGGTCAGAGCGCATTGATCGTGGCTTCGACCGTGATCGAGGCCGAGGTGCTGGCCCGGCGGCTCGATGCCTGGGGCATGGCGACGCAAATCGAGGTCGGCAACGCCGCCGAGGCCGCGCGCCATCTCGCCGGGGGGCGCTTCGACACGCTGATTATCGATGGGGCTTTCGCCCGCGCGATGATGGCCGAGGAGGGTAGCCTTCCGGACAGCGGAACGCGGCGTCTCGTCCTCATCGGTCCGTCCGAACGCTCCGACCTGCCGGCGCTGAAGGCCGCGGGATTCACCGGCTATCTGGTGAAACCGGTGCGCGCCGCCTCGCTGGCCGCGCGTTTTGCCGGGCCGGACTCGTTCGAGCCGGTGAAACCGGTCGAACCGGCGGAAATGGCCTTGCCGGAGATCGAATCCGCGCCCGGCGGCGGGCTCAATGTGCTGCTCGCCGAGGATAACCCGATCAATGTCATGCTGACCCGCGCGCTTCTGACGCGATTCGGCCATCGCGTCACCACGGTCGGCGACGGCGGCAGCGCCGTGCTGGCCTGGAGCGCGGCGCTCGAGAGCGGCCGGCCGTTCGACCTTGTCATGATGGACGTTCAGATGCCCGGCATGGACGGTCTCGAGGCCACCCGCCGCATTCGCGCGCGCGAGGCCGAAATTAAGGCCGCCGCAGCAGAGGCGTTCCGCCCCGTGCCTGTGATCGCGCTGACGGCCAACGCGTCCGCCGAAGACATGACTCTCGGTCATGAAGCCGGCATGGACGCCGTGCTCACCAAGCCGCTGGACCGCCGGCGTCTCCAGGAGCTATTGGACCGGATCGCCGGGCGGACGTCGATTGCGGCCTAGAGTTCACCGATCAGGCTTCCCCAAATCGTCATAATTCCGTATTCGGGGCATGGTGTATCGCTGCCACAGCGGCGCCGGGTCGCGATTCGCCAGTCTTCAATCGGGCGGATTGGTCCCTATGTACCGCCAATGACGATGAGCTCCCAAAGGGACCGTTCCATGATGCGCGACAGCGCCAGTCCGACGCGTAACCCGTTCAGCCGCCGCCGCGCCGCTCCGGCCGCTCCGGGGCTGATCTCGTCGCTGCAGGCCTATGGCGGGCTGCAGGCCTGGGCGGCGCGGGCGCATCGCCCGCTCCAGTCGCTCGGCCGGATCGGCTCGCTGGAAGTCCGCCTCGCCCAGACCGCCGCCGAAGTGCGCCAGGCCCAGAAGCTGCGCTACCGCGTCTTCTACCAGGAAGGCACCGCCATTCCGAACCCGGGCCGCCTGTTCGCGCGCCGCGACGTCGATGGCTACGACGCGATCTGCGACCACCTTCTGGTGCTCGACCATGCCGCCCGCGAGGGCGCGCCGGGCGGCCGCCCGGCCGTGGTCGGCACATACAGGCTGCTGCGTCAGTCGCTCGCCGAAGATCACGGCGGCTTCTACACCGCCGGCGAGTTCGACATCGGCGGCTTGATCGAGCGCCACCGCAATCTGCAGTTCCTCGAGCTCGGCCGCTCCTGCGTGCTGGCGCCCTATCGCAACAAGCGTACCGTCGAACTGCTCTGGCACGGCATCCACGCCTACATCACGCAGAACCGCTGCGACGTGATGATCGGTTGCGCCAGCCTCGACGGCACCGAGCCCAAGCGCCTCGCGCTGCCGCTGTCCTTCCTGCATCATTATGCCCGCGCGCCGGAGGAATGGCGCGCGCAGGCGCTGCCCGAGCGTTATGTCGAGATGAACCGCATCTCCAAGGAATCGATCGATCCGAAGGAAGCGTTGCGTCTGCTGCCGCCGCTGGTGAAGGGCTATCTCCGCCTCGGCGCCTATATCGGCGACGGCGCGGTGGTCGATCATGAATTCGGCACCACCGACGTGCTGATCGTGCTGCCTGTGTCTGCGATCAAGCAGCGCTATATGGAGCACTTCGACCTGAGCCGCAGGGCGGCTTAGCTAGCAAGCTAAAGCCTGCGCAGCGAGACCTGATCGACCTGGTGCGAGCCGGTCTTCTTGAGAATGAGGTCGGCGCGCTGCCGCGTCGGCAGGATATTCTCGTGCAGGTTCACGAGATTGATGCGTTGCCATATCGACATCGCCGTCTCGGTTGCTTCCTTGTCCGACAAGGCCGAGTAGCGGTGGAAGTATGATTTGGGATCGCGGAACGCCGTGCCGCGCAAGGTAAGAAAGCGATCAACATACCAGGCGAGCAGCACATCCTCGTCGGCGTCGATATAAACCGAGAAATCGAAGAAGTCGGACACGAAGGGAATGGCCTTGCCGTCCTTCGGCAGCCGCCCTGTCTGCAAAACGTTCAGGCCCTCGACGATGAGGATGTCGGGCCGGTTCACCTCGACCCACTGGTTCGGCACGACGTCGTAGGTCAGATGCGAATAGATCGGCGCACGCGCCGGCCGGCGGCCGGCCTTCACGTCCGACAGAAAACGCAAAAGCGTCGCGACGTCGTAGCTTTCCGGAAAGCCCTTCTTCTCCATCAGGCCTTCGCGATCGAGCACCGCGTTCGGAAACAGGAAGCCGTCGGTGGTGACGAGATCGACCTGCGGCGAACCGGGCCAGCGCGCCAACAGCGCCTGCAGCACGCGCGCCGTGGTCGACTTGCCGACCGCGACGGAGCCGGCGACGCCGATGATGAACGGCATCTTCTCGTCGGTGGCGTGAAGGAAACGCTCCTGCGCGCGGAACAGCCGCTGCGTCGCCGTGACATAGAGCGACAACAACCGCGACAGCGGCAGATAGATGTCCTCCACCTCCCTCATGTCGAGACGATCGTGGAGCGAGCGCAGCCGCGTCACCTCGTCGGAGGTGAGCGTCATCGGCGCGTCTTCGCGCAACGCCGCCCATTCCGCGCGCGAGAAGCTGCGGTAAGGCGAGAGATTGTCGGCGGTGCGCTGTTCCATCAGCTTCTCTCTTTGCGCATGATCTGATCCGAAAACCGGCTCCCACTTTTCGGGATCATGCGCGTTAGCCTTTGGGACGCGAGGCCTTCTCGGCATGACCGGATTGCGCCGTGCGCCGATCAAGCTCGGCTTCGACATCGGCCAGCGTCACGCCGCGCACCTTCATCAGGACCATGAGATGATAGACCAGATCGGCGGCCTCCGACACGAGCCGGCCCTTGTCTTCCTGCACGGCGGCTATCGCCGTTTCGAAGGCCTCTTCGCCCATCTTCTTGGCGCAGTGCGCCGCGCCCTTGTCGATCAAAGCGCGCGTATAGGACTGCTCGGCGCTGGCGCGCGCGCGTTCCTCGATGCGTTTTTCAAGGTCGGCGAGGGTGAATTGGGTCATGGCTTGCGTCATTAGCAGTTCTTTCCACCGTCGTCATTCCGGCTTCAACCGGCCTCATGGTGAGGAGGCGCGAAGCGCCGTCTCGAACCATGTGGCCGCCCCATCCTTCGAGACGCGGCCTGCGGCCGCTCCTCAGGATGAGGCGGATTCACGGATCCAGCCGCATCGGCAGGGCGGCCTTGGCCATGTATTCCTTGGCTTCGCGCACCGAATATTCGCCGAAATGGAAAATCGAAGCCGCCAGCACCGCCGTGGCGTGGCCATCGCGAATACCGGCCACCATGTGATCCAGATTGCCGACGCCGCCCGAGGCGATGACCGGCACCGGCACCGCATCGGCCACGGCTCGCGTCAGCGCGATGTCGAAGCCGGATTTGGTGCCGTCACGGTCCATCGAGGTCAGCAGGATTTCGCCGGCGCCCAGCGACACCACCTCACGCGCATAATCGACGGCGTCCAGCCCGGTCGGCTTGCGGCCGCCATGGGTGAAAATCTCCCAGCGCGGCGGCTCGCCCTCCTTCGACACCTTCTTGGCGTCGATCGCGACGACGATGCACTGATCGCCGAACTTCTCCGCCGCTTCCTTGACGAAGGCGCGCCGCGTCACCGCCGCGGTGTTGATCGACACCTTGTCGGCGCCGCAGGTGAGCAGCTTGCGAATGTCATCGACGGTGCGCACGCCGCCGCCCACCGTGAGCGGCATGAAGCAGGCCTCGGCGGTGCGCGTCACCACATCGAAGATGGTGTCGCGGTTTTCGTGGCTGGCGGTGATGTCAAGGAAGCACAGTTCGTCGGCGCCGGCGGCGTCATAAGCCACCGCCGCCTCGACCGGATCGCCGGCGTCGCGCAGATCGACGAAGTTGACGCCCTTCACGACGCGGCCGTCCTTGACGTCGAGGCAGGGGATGACGCGGACCTTGAACATCAGCCCGCAACCTCGGCGTCGCGCAGCATGCGCAGCGCTTCCGGCACGTCGAGCCGGCCGTCATAGATGGCGCGGCCGGCGATGGCGCCTTCGAGCTTGCGCGCACGCGGCTCCAGCAGCGAGCGGATATCGTCCATCGAGGCGAAACCGCCGGAAGCGATCACCGGAATGGAAATGGCTTCGGCGAGCGCGATGGTCGCATCCCAGTTGATGCCCTGGAGCATGCCGTCGCGCGCAATATCGGTGTAGATGATCGCCGATACGCCGGCGTCCTCGAACCGCCGCGCGATGTCGAGCACGGTCAGTTCGGACGCTTCGGCCCAGCCTTGAACCGCGACCTTGCCGTCGCGCGCATCGAGGCCGACGGCGACGCGGCCGTGATATGTCTTCGCGGCTTCCTTGACGAAAGCGGGGTCGCGCACCGCGGCGGTGCCGATGATGACGCGGTCAACGCCCTTGCCGAGCCAGCCTTCGACAGTCGCCACGTCGCGCACGCCGCCGCCGAGCTGCACCGGAATGCCGATAGTCTCGAGAATGCGATCGACCGCATCGGCGTTCACCGGCTTGCCGGCGAAGGCGCCGTCGAGATCGACGATGTGCAGATAACGGAAGCCCTGCATCTCGAAAGCGCGCGCCTGCGCCGCCGGGTCGCGATGAAACACGGTGGCGCGCGCCATGTCGCCCTGCTCCAGACGCACGGCGAGGCCTTCCTTGAGGTCGATGGCGGGGAAGAGGATCATGCTGTTACTCCGTCATTCCGGACGACTTGCGAAGCAAGTCGATCCGGAATCCAGCGCTGGATTCCGGGTTCGCGCGTTGCACTCGCGCCCCGGAATGACAACTGAATTTGCATCACGGCGTCCATTTCAAAAAATTCGCGATCAGCCGCAGGCCGAGCTTCTGGCTCTTCTCGGGATGAAACTGCGTGCCGACCATGTTGCCGCGCCCGATGATGGCGGTGACCGGACCGCCGTAATCGGCCTGCGCGATCAGGTCTTCCTTGCGCGCCGTCCTGAACGCGTAGGAGTGGACGAAATAGGCGTGCAGGCCATCCGGCCCCAGCGGAATCTCGTCGAGCAACGGATGCATCGTCGTCAGGTCGAGCGTGTTCCAGCCCATGTGCGGAATCTTGAGCGCCGGATCGGACGGCGCGATTTTATCGACCTCGCCCGCGATCCAGCCGAGCCCCGGCGTCACCTGATATTCAAGGCCGCGCTCGGCCATCAACTGCATGCCGACGCAGATGCCGAAGAACGGACGGCCGCGCCGGCGCACGGTCTGTTCGAGCGCGTCGATCATGCCGGGCACCGCCTCCAGACCGCGCTTGCAATCGGCATAGGCGCCGACGCCGGGCAGCACGACGCGATCGGCCTTCGCAACGTCCTCCGGATTTGACGTGACGAGGATCGGCTGGTCGTGGCCGCTCTCGCGCGCGGCACGTTCGAACGCCTTGGCCGCCGAGTGCAGATTGCCCGAACCGTAATCGACAATGGCGACGCTCATCGCGACGTTCCCAGGGACGAATTGCCCGGCTCGGGAAACAGGCCGATGACATCGGATGGCGACGGCCGACCGCGCAGCACCGGCGCCGCATAGGCCGGCGCGGGCTCGGACGGTTTATCGTTTACAGTGGCGCCGCGCCGCCAGACCGAGAAGAAGCGGCGCTCGGCCAATTCTTCGTCCTCAGCCACGACGAAGCCGAGCGTCTTCCACTTGCGCAAGCTCCAGCGCTGAATGGTGCCGGCCTCGAAACCGACCACGAGCATGAACATGAACTCGGCGATGAAGCGGCCCGTCGAAGGCACCTTGGCCCAGCTCAACGCGTAAGCGAGGCCGACGGCCACGATCATGTAAAGGATCAGCGCCAGCCACAGCCGTTTCACGATGAACCAGACCGGCGGCAGCAGGAATGCCCAGAAGTGGAAGCCATCGCGCACGAACACGAAGCGCTCGGGACTGGCGGCGCTTTCATTCTTCCGCCGCGGCGGTTCGTGCACGGTGTAGGTGGGCATAGGATTACTCGTTACGTTCTCCGTCATGCTCCGCGAAGGCGGAGCATCCAGCGCTGATCGCCAAGGGCCGAATCGTCCGCCTGCGCGGACGATGACGTCGTCAATTCCCCAGCGTTCCCTTCGTGGACGGCACTTCGTCCCTAGTGCGCTCGTCGATGGCGACGGCGCGGCGCAGGCAGCGCGCCAAACCCTTGAAGCAGGATTCGGCGATATGATGGTCGTTGGTGCCATAGAGACACTCAACATGCAGCGTCACGCCGGCGTTCATGGCGAAAGCCTGGAACCACTCCTGCACCAGCTCGGTGTCGAACTGGCCGACCTTGTCGCGGCCGAACTCGGCCTTGAACACCAGGAAGGGCCGGCCCGAAATATCGAGCGCCACGCGGGTCAGCGTCTCGTCCATCGGCATGTGGACGTCGGCATAGCGGCCGATGCCCTTCATGTCGCCGAGCGCCTGCTTCACCGCCTGACCGAGCGCGATGCCGGTGTCCTCCGCCGTGTGGTGGAAGTCGATGTGCAGGTCGCCGACCGCCTTCACCGTCATGTCGATGCGCGAATGGCGCGCCAGCAGGTCGAGCATGTGGTCGAGGAAGCCGATGCCGGTCGCGATTTGCGAGCGGCCCTTGCCGTCGAGGTCGACGCTGACCTCGATGTCGGTCTCCTTGGTCTTGCGCTTGATGGTGGCGGTCCGCATCGCGGCTAAATCCTCGTTTCGGCGGCCTTTTATCAGGGGTTGCGGGGTTATGCCACAGCGCCCTCGTCCCCGACCCGCAGCACGGTCAGCGACCGCCAGACCCCGGTCGGGGTCTCCCACTCGATCGATTGCCCCACCGACAGGCCAATCAGGGCCGCCCCGACCGGCGACAGGACCGAAAGGCGGCCGGCGTCGAGATTCGCCTCACTCGGGTAAACGAGGTTAACCGTGCGCGAGCGGCCGGTGGCGTCGTCGCGAAACTCGACCTCCGAGCCCATGATCACGACGCCGCGCAGCAGAAAGGCGGACGGCACGATGGTGGCGCGCGCCATCTCCCGCGCCAGAAATTCGGCGGTGGGCGAGTCCGGACCGGCGGCGGCAGCCAGCCGCTCGAGGCGGTCGAAGTCGATGCCGCTGACGGTGATCGGCGGCAATTCCTTGCGCAGCATTGACGGCATAGGGAGCACTCCAGCGTTGAAGAGACCGCCGGCCGCATCGAGCGGCTTGGGTGGTGGTCGCGCACCATGGCCCGCGATCGGCGGGGGCTGGCGACGTTTGAACGGGATGATTTGAGCTTTAGAAAAAAGACGACGCACCCGGGACGACAGACGTCGCCCGGGCTGCCTGCCTGCGTGCAGGTGACCCGCGCGGGTAAAATGTCGAGCTGCGTGGCGCGCGTGCGTCATCATGGCGATAAATTTAGGCAGCCGGCCCGGCTTGTCAATGCGCGGCCCGGCGCGGCGTGCGGCATTACGGCCCGCCGGGCGGTTTGCATCCGCCGTGGCGGACGCCTAAATGTCGAAAAGCAGCGAGTTTAATCAATGGCATCCAACGATATTCCCTCCTGGCACGGCACAACCATCCTGACGGTCCGCAAGGGCGGCACCGTGGTGATCGGCGGCGACGGCCAGGTTTCCATCGGCCCGACCATCGTCAAGGCCAACGCCAAAAAGGTGCGCAAGCTCGGCAAAGGTCCAGCAGGATCGGGCGACGTGATCGGCGGCTTCGCCGGCGCCACCGCCGATGCGTTCACCTTGTTCGAGCGGCTCGAATCCAAGCTCGAGCAGTATCCGGGACAATTGCTGCGCGCCGCGGTCGAGCTCGCCAAGGACTGGCGCACCGACCGCTATCTGCGCCGCCTCGAGGCGATGATGATCGTCGCCGACGCCCAGGTGTCGCTGGTGCTCACCGGCAATGGCGACGTGCTCGAGCCCGAGGCCGGCGTCGCCGGCATCGGCTCCGGCGGCAATTATGCGCTCGCCTCCGCGCGGGCCTTGATCGACACGGAGGCCGACGCCGAGACGATCGTGCGCAAGTCGCTCGATATCGCCGCCGACATCTGCGTCTACACCAACCGCAATGTGACGATCGAGTCGTTGAAGACGGCCTGATGACGTATACCGCCTACCAGTTTCGTCCGATGAGCGCCGGCGATCTGCCGCTGGTGCGCGACTGGCTGAGCATGCCGCATGTCGCCGAGTGGTGGCACGATGCCGATGACTTCGCGTTCGTCAGCGGCGACCTCGATCATCACGACATGGGCCAGTTCATCGTCTCGCATGCGGACCGCCCCTTCGCCTATCTGCAGTGCTACCGGCTCGGTGACTGGCACGCCGGTTTCGGCCCGCAGCCGGCCGGAACGCGCGGGCTCGATCAGTTCATCGCCGACGAGGCCATGGTCGGCCGCGGCCACGGCTCGGCCTTCATTCGCGCCTTCAGCGACAGCCTCCTGCAGGCCGGCGCGCCGCGCATCGTCCTCGATCCCCAACCCGCCAACGGCCGCGCGATCCGCGCCTATGAAAAGGCCGGTTTCAGCCGCACAGGTGAAATCGATACGCCCGACGGCCGCGCTCTTCTGATGGTACGTGACGCATGACCGACTTCTCCCCGCGCGAAATCGTTTCGGAACTCGACCGCTTCATCGTCGGCCAGCACGACGCCAAGCGCGCCGTGGCCATCGCGCTGCGCAACCGCTGGCGCCGCCTGCAGCTCGACGACAAGCTGCGCGAGGAAGTGCTGCCCAAGAACATCCTGATGATCGGGCCGACCGGCGTCGGCAAGACCGAGATTTCGCGGCGCCTGGCCAAGCTCGCCGGCGCGCCGTTTCTCAAGGTCGAGGCCACCAAGTTCACCGAAGTCGGCTATGTCGGCCGCGACGTCGAGCAGATCATCCGCGATCTCGTCGAGATCTCGATCTCGCTGACGCGCGAGAAGAAGCGCAAGGACGTGCAGGTCCGCGCCGAGCAGGCCGCGGAAGAGCGCGTGCTCGATGCGCTGGTCGGCCCGGGCTCGGGGCCATCGACGCGCGAGAGTTTCCGCCGCAAGCTGCGCGCCGGCGAACTCAACGACAAGGAAATCGAAATCGAGCTGCAGGCCGGCGGCCAGGGCATGCCGATGTTCGAAATTCCCGGCATGCCGGGCGCGCAGATGGGCGCCATCAACATCGGCGACATCTTCGGCAAGATGGGCGGCGGCCGCACCAAGACGCGGCGCGTCACGGTGGAAGAATCGCACGACATCCTGCTCAACGAAGAAAGCGACAAGCTGCTCGACAACGATCAGCTCGTGCAGGAGGCCATTCGCGCCGTGGAGCAGAACGGCATCGTCTTCCTCGACGAGATCGACAAGATCGCCGGCAGCGAACGCCGCGGCGGCGCCGATGTGTCGCGCGAAGGCGTGCAGCGCGACCTGCTGCCGCTGATCGAAGGCACCACCGTCAATACCAAGCACGGCCCGGTCAAGACCGACCACATCCTGTTCATCGCCTCGGGCGCGTTCCACATCTCCAAGCCGTCGGACCTGTTGCCCGAGCTACAGGGCCGCCTGCCGATCCGCGTCGAGCTCAAGGCGCTGACCCGCGATGACTTCCGCCGCATCCTCACCGAGCCGGAAGCCTCGCTGATCAAGCAGTACGTGGCGCTGCTCGGCACCGAAGGCGTCACGCTCGATTTCTCCGAGGACGCCATCGACGCCATCGCCAATATCGCCGTGTCGGTGAACTCCTCGATCGAGAATATCGGCGCGCGGCGTCTGCAGACCGTCATGGAGCGCATCCTCGACGATATCTCGTTCGCGGCCACAGACCGGGCCGGCGAGACCGTGCGCATCGACGCCGCCTATGTCGAGAAGCACATCGGCGATCTGGCCAAGAACGCCGACCTCTCGCGCTTCATCCTGTAAACCATCCCCGGGGCCTCGACCCGCGTGCGGGAGGTAACGCGTTCACCCTGTCTGAAGGGAGCGCGGTGCGGCCCATCGCTTTTGTAGCTACACTTATCGGTTGAAATTTGACCCCGCTTTTATGTCGGACGGGGTAGGAATAAAACTTGGCCGGGGAGCTAATGGCATGGCCGCAGGCAACCGGGGCAAAACCGACCCCGAAACGACGAGCATGCGCACCGCTCCGGGCGCGCATCTTCGCGCCGAGTTGCGCCGCCTGGGGCTCGACCAGGTGGCCGTCAGCAAGGCCACCGGCGTGTCGCGCCAGTCGGTCAACAACATCATCAACGGACGGCAGGCAATTTCACGGGCCATGGCCGGCAAGCTCGGCCGCTTGACCGGTCACGGCTCGGATTACTGGCTCAGGGAATGGTTCGGCGACAACACCGCGCCAGTGCGCGCCGCGATCGACGGCATCCTGGTCAATCACCAGATCGCGCGGGCCGTGCGCGACGGCATCATCGCCATAGACCCCTTTATTCCGCGGCATTTGCAGGCGGCTTCGCTCGAGCTGACGCTGGCCGGAGCGGCATCGCGCAAGGGTACGAGAGCCGCACCATCCGCGCCGCGCGTTTTCAAACTGCAGCCGGGCTCCATGTTGAGCGCCTTCACCGCCGAGCATGTCGAATTGCCGCTCGATCATCTCGGCCGGCTCGGCGGTCTTTCATCACTGTCGGCCGCCGGACTTGTCCTCGCCGCACCGCTGCAGGTGGCGCCGGGCTTCAAGGGCACCATTTCTTTCGCGCTGTTCAATGCGGGCCCGAACGCCGTTCAATTGCGCGCCGGCGATCCGGTGGCCGCGCTGGAGTTCGTGCGGCTGGCCGCCACCCCCGAGGCGACCTGACGCGGGCCAAATGTCGTCCGCATGTCAAGTCCAGTATAAATTACTCTTGACACATGCATTTGCCCCGGACGTATACTTCAGGTTGAGGCCGCGGCCGATGAAAAATGGGGGGTTGGCAAACATGAGAGCGCGCAAGGAGACACCGTTTCAGTGCATCGCCCAGGATCGGCGGCTGCGGGCTGAAATCGAAGCCGATGTGTTCGAGCTGTGGGTCGGCATCTCGCGTCTGCTGTCGCGACTGCAGGAGCCGGAATTTCCCCATAAAGACAGCCGTCGCCGGCGGCGAGCGGCTGTACGAACCCGGCCGGCCTGACGACGCCCGCCCTACTTGATCGTCGTTGTCGGATCGGTCAGCGCCACGGGATCGGACGCCGGGAACGTCTCCTCAAGGCCCTCGTCCAGTTCTCGTTCGATGATCGCCTGCTTCTGCGACCTGCGCGTTGCAGTTTTCTTCTTCACTTTTCTGGTGGCCTTCTTCGCCGTGGTCTTCTTCCCGGCTTTGGGCTTAGCCTTTTGCTTAGCCTTGGACTTGAGTTTCGATCTGGCTTTGACCTTTGGTCTGGCTTTCGTTTTCGCTTTCGTCCTGGTCTTCAGCTTCTTCTTGCGCTTCCTGGCCATGTTCGACCCCTTTGACCCTGTTGACCGTCAGTCCCGCGCGCGCCGCACCCGGACATAGAGCGCGCCTTCGCCGCCATGCGCGATATGCGCATCCTCGAAGCCGACAACATAATCGCGAAACTCCGGCAGCGACAGCCATTGCGGCACCTGCCGGCGCAGCACGCCGCGCTCGCGTTCGCCGTTCTCGTAGGAACCCGCCTTGCCCGATTTCGTACCTTTGCCGGTGATCACCAGCACCAGCCGCGCATCGCGCGAGCTCGCCGTGCGCAGGAAACGCAGCAAGGCGTGGTGCGCCTCGTTCTGCGTCAGGCCGTGCAGATCAAGCCGCGCATCGATCTCGTGCTTGCCGCGCGCCACGCTGCGCCTGGCGCGCCGCGACAAAGGCGGCGCGATCGGCGCAGGCTTCGGCGGCGACGGCGCCACCAGCGTTTCGGGATGCTGCGGCCTGATTTTCTTTTCGCGCTTGCCCGGAGGTTGCGGCGCTTCCGGAGCCGCCGGCTCGGCAGCAGCTTGGGCTTCTTCCGGCCGCAACGGCTTCATGCTCTGCGTTACCGCCGACCACAGCACCCGCTCGTCATAGGTGAGAACGCGGCGCCTGCCCTCGCGGCTCATGGCCTTCGTCCGTCAGGGTCGCGTCGCGACGTCGGCGACGACCGCGCCGGGCCGCGGCTTGGGCAGCGGCACTTCCCTGGCCAGCGCGCCGGAGCCGGCGAGCGTCACCTCACGCGGCACCAGCACGACGAAGCGGCCGAACTGCTTGACCCGTCCGGCGACGCTGCCGACGTCATTGCCGAAGCCGAAATAGATATCGGCGCGCGCCGGCCCGAGAATGGCAGAGCCGGTGTCCTGCGCGATCATCAACTGACGCAGCGCCGTTTCCGGCTTGTCGCCGGCGATCGGCAGTTCGGCATCGACCCACACGGGCGTGCCGTAGACATGCAGCGACCTGTCCACCGCGACCGACCGCATCGGCGTCAGCGGCACGCCCTGCGCGCCGATGCATTCTTCATGCTCCTCGAGGGGCTGCTCCTTGAAGAACACGAAGGAGCGATTCTTGCGGCGCAGCTCGGCCCCTTCCGCCGGATTGGCTTCCATCCAGTGGCGGATGCGGTCCATCGACATGTCTTCCTTGGCGATGATGCCGCGGTCGATCAGGTCGCGCCCCACCGGCGTATAAGGATGGCCGTTGCTGGCGATGTAGTTGAGCCGCATCGTCTTGCCGTCGTCGAGGCGCACGCGCGTCGAGCCCTGGATCTGGGCGAAAAACAGATCGACCGGATTCTTCACCCAGCAGATCTCGAGGCCCTTGCCGGCAAGAGCGCCTTCCTCGATCCTGGTGCGATCGAGATGCGGAAAAACCTTGCTCAGCTTCGCCTTGATGGCGTGAGCCGGCGCTGTGTAGATGGGGACTTTATATTCGTCGGTGCGCGTGCGCGAGCCGAGAACCTCGGATTCGTAGTAGCCGGTGAAGAAGCCTTCGCTCTGCCCCGTGGCGGCAACGCGGTAGGCGTTGAACTCTCTCTCGAAAAAGGCGCGCGCCTTGTCGCGATCGAGCCGGCCCAGCGCCAGCGCATTCGTGCAGGCGGTATAGAGGCCGCCATAGATCGGTTTCGCCCTGCGCATCTTCGGCGTGCCATGACGGATGGCTCCGCAGCTTTTCAGGAAGGACGCAAAGGCCGCCGCGTGATCGTCGTCTTCCCAGCCGGTGAGCGCGGTGAATTCGACCGGCTCGACCGCGGCCTTGGGCAAGGTCACGGTCTTGTTGCCGCTCGCGGATGCAGGCACGACACTCGCGCTGATAAGAATAGCGGCCGCAATCGTCGTCATTCCGGGACGGCGCAAAGCGCCGAGCCCGGAATCCATGCGCCCTGTTTGTGAATATGGATTCCGGGCTCGCCGCTTCGTGGCGCCCCGGAATGACCTTGAGAAGGCTTCGCCCCCCGGCATGCCGTCACTGCCCGGCTTCGGTCGCGACCAGTTTCCAGTTCGGGTCGCGCGAGGAAGCATCGCGCGCGAAGGTCCACACATCGGTGACGTCGGTGACGGTCTCGGCGTTGCCGTCGATCACGTCGCCGGCCTTGTTGCGCGTCGCCGTGACCAGCTTGGACAGGAAGCGCACGGTGATCTGCACGCTGCGGCCACGCACCTCGGCATTGGTAATGGTCGCCTTGTCGATCGACACGAAACGGCTTTCAACGACGTCGCCACGCTTCTCGCGATCGGTGATCGCCGCCTCGAAACCTTCGGCGACTTCGCGCGACAGCAGGTTGCGCAAGGTGCGCCGGTCGCCTTCGGCATAGGCCGTGACGATCATCTCATAGGCGGCGCGGGCGCCAGTCAGGAAGTGATTGGCGTCAAAGCCGCTATCGGCGGCCGCCACGGCGTCGAGCCCTTTGGCGACGGCAGAGTCGGGCTCCGCGATACCCTTCCAGCGCTCCACAGGCGCGGTTTCCTCTTCCGCGTCGTCAGGCTTGCGCGCGGCATCGCCGGCGCGGCTGGGGATCTGGACCACATTGTCGGTGGCGGGCCGCGCCGGCTCGCGGGCGGCATAGGGGTCGTATGGCGGCCTCTCGCGGCCGGTCCGCTGACCGAGCACGCTGCGCAGCCGCAGGAAAATGAACACCGCGAGCGCCAGAAAGATGATGGTGTAGATATCGAACACGTCTTGCATTCTTTCGGCTACCGTCCCGGAAGGCGCTTCCGGCCCATCCGGCTTCTTGAGCATGGCCGGCGAGGCGAAATGGCGATTATCGCGTATCCGCCCTATCTAAGCCTGCGGACGCGCCGATCCAGAGGTTTGGCGCCGTTTTCGCAGCGCATTTGGACCTGCCGGACCATAAACGATCGGGGCGCGAAGGCCAATATCGCCAGCCGATCAGAGGAATGCAGATGAATGTGGCAAAATGGCTGGTGCTGGCCCTTCTGGCGCTGCCACTGGCCGAACTGGCGGTGTTTATCGCGGTTGCAGCGGCTTGGGGCTTCGTCGCGGCGCTGGCGCTGCTGATCGGCCTGTCGCTCGCCGGCGGCGTGATTTTGCGCCGCGCCGGCGGTCAGCACGTGCAGCGCGTTCGCATGGCCATGCGCGACGGCTTCGGCCGCCAGCAATTTACCGCCCTGAGTGCCGACGGCACCGGCGGTTTGACGCTGCTGGGCGGGTTTCTGCTGGCGATTCCCGGGCTGATCACCGGCGCCATCGGGCTGCTGGTTCTGCTGGTGCCGCTCTGGCGCAGCCTGACCGGGGCGGCGCTTGGCCGCAGAGCGCCGCCCACCGCGCCCGATGGCGTCGTCGATCTCGAGCCCGACCAATGGCGTCAGGTCGAGGACCCGCGGCTGCCCGGCCGCGAGCGCAACGGCACCGAGCGCTGAGCCGCGCGTTTACGATGCGCAACGACAGGCCGCGGCCGCTGCGACGATATGAGCCGGCGTCCTTGTTCGCACTGGAGTGGCGTGTTAGCCAACCGCCGCGAAAACAGAGGGAACTTCGATGACGACCACGAATGGCGGCCAGGCCGAAGAATTCACCGCCGATCAGGTGCCGCAGCTCAATGTGGTAGCGCAGTACATCAAGGATTTCTCGTTCGAGAATCCGAACGCGCCGAAGTCCCTCGTCACCGGCCAGCAACCGCAGATCGGCATCCAGATCAACGTCAACGCTTCGCCGGTGTCCGACACCGACATCGAAGTGGTGTTGCATCTGTCCGGCAAGGCGGAGAACGCGGGCAGCCTTCTGTTCAGCTTCGATCTCGCCTTCGGCGGGGTGTTCCGTATTCGCAATGTGCCGCAGGAAAGCCTGAACGCCGTGGTGCTGATCGAATGCCCACGTCTGCTGTTCCCGTTCGCGCGCGAGATCATCGCAACCACCGTGCGCAATGGCGGGTTCCCGCCGCTGCTGCTCGACCCGGTCGATTTCGTCGCGCTGTATCGCCAGAAGATGGAACAAATGGCCGGGCAGCCTGCACCGGCCGGCAACTGACGTTGCATCGCGTCACCACGACGTGATCGCATCTCGCGCAACAGGCGCGGTATGTGAGTGCGGTCGTTATGACTCATAAGGGTTCTTTAACGACACTGTTTATATACCGGTGAGACCAGCAGGTCTCACGCTTTGAAATGCCTATCGCCGCGCCGCGGCCTATTCCTCGACATCGGCTTTCTGATTTGCCTGACGCTCGGCGCGTTCGTCGCCAGCGCGCGCATCGGACTCGTGCCGCTGAAATCCGATGACGGCGTCGCCGTGATGTTCGCGCCCTGGACTTCGGCGGCGGACAGCATGACGCAGGCCACGGACAGCGGCGGCCGCTTCGTCCGCTTCGGCGGCCTGCCCTTCGTCGCCATCGTGATGCCGGCCGACCGGACTTACGCCGACCGCATGCTCTCGCGCGGCGCCTGGCTGGTCATGGACCCGAAATTCCTGGCCGCTTGCGCCGCCGCGCTGTCCTACAGTGAACCGACCTCATGACCACACTCGAGCAGCTTCGCAGGACGGTTGCCCTTGCCCTGATCGCGCTGGCGATCGCGGCCGTGCCGATCACGGCGATCACCGCGTTCTCGTTCGGGCGCTCGGTGCCGGGAACCCTGGCCATCGCGCTCGCGCTTGCCGCGGCGCCCGCCCTGCTCATGGCGCTCAAGCGGCCGATGACCGCGGTGACCTACGGCATCGCCATCGCGCTGGTCGGCCAGACCTCGCTGCTCGTGTTTCTGTTCGCGGATCATCCGTGGCAGATCGAGATGCACTTCTACTATTTCGTCGTGCTGGCGCTGGTGTCGGGCTTCTGCGACCCGGTGCTGCTGGTCGCCACCGCGCTGCTCATCGCGGCCCAGCATCTGTCGCTCAACTATCTGCTGCCCATGGCGGTGTTCGCCGGCGGCACCAACACCTGGCGCGTCATCGTGCACGCCATCGCCGTCGCGTTCGAGACCGCGATGCTGATCGGCATCAGCCAGGCCATCCGCGCCGCATTCCATAGCGCCGAGGCCGCGCAGCGCGCGTCCGACCTCGCCGCCACCGAGCTCGCGCGCATCGGCAAGCACCGCGAACTCGAACTCGAGGCGACCCGTCACCGCGCCGCGCATCTGGGCAACCTGCTCAACGATTTCCGCAACGCCATCGCGCACTCGACCGACATTCTGCACGGCGCCGCGCAAACGCTGCAGCACGACGCCGGCCGTCTCGACCGCACCGCCACCGACGCCAGCGAGCAATCCAAGGCCGTGTCCGTGGCGTCGCAGCGCACCGCCGGCATGGTCGCCAGCGCCGCCGCGGCCGGGGAAAAACTGGCCGCCGGGATCGCCGAGGTCGGCCAGAACGCCATGCAATCGTCGCGCCTCGCCAGCAGCGCCATGACCCAGGCGAGCCGCACCAGGGACATCATCAACCGTCTTGCCGCCACCACGCAGGAAATCGGCAAGGTCACCGGCCTGATCAATGCCGTAGCGGCGCAAACCAATCTTCTGGCGCTGAACGCGACCATCGAGGCGGCGCGCGCGGGCGAAGCCGGCAAGGGCTTCGCCGTGGTGGCGCAGGAAGTCAAAACGCTGGCCGGCCAGACGACGCGGGCGACCGAGGAGATCGGCCGCAGCATCGAGGCCATGCGCGCCGAGACGGCGCTGTCGGTCGAGGCCATCATGTCGATCACCGAGACGATCACGAAGGTCGATGAATTTTCGGCGCAGATCGCGCAGGCCGTCGATCGTCAGGCCATGGGCGCGCAGGACATCGCGGCCAACGGTTTCGCCGCGGCCGACAGCGTCAGCATGGTGGGCGGGTCGATGGCGCGGATCGAGAATGTCGCGATCGAAGCCTCACGGGCCGCGACCAAGCTCAGCGATGCCTCGACCGGCGTCGCCGATCAGAGCCGCGTCATTCGCGAGCAGGTCCAGCGCCTGACCGACGAGATCGCCGCCATCCCGGCTTAGCGGCGCAAAGCCGTCAGCTCGCGCGATAATTCAGCCACAGCGCCTGTTCGCCGAGCGTGCCGACGAATTCGCGATGCGCCGCGAGTTCGGCCTCGGTCAGCCGCGGCTTGAGCGGCGCCGGCCGCACCCGCACCGTCGCCGCGCCGCCGGCCGCAAACACACTCGGCGTCACGCTTTCGGCAAGGCCGAGCGAAGCCTGCCGGCCGCCGAGCAATTCCAGATAGACCTCGGCCAGGATTTCGGCGTCGAGCAGCGCGCCGTGCTTGGTGCGACGCGAATTGTCGATGCCGTAGCGGCTGCACAGCGCATCGAGATTGTACGGGCCCGCCGAATGCTTGCGCCGCGCCAGCGCCAATGTATCAACCAGCCGCTCGCGGCCGATCAGCGCGCGCTTGAGCAGCTTGAGCTCGGCGCAAAGGAATTTGTGATCGAACTCGGCGTTATGAATCACCAGCGGCGTATCGTCGCCGATGAAGGCGAGAAAATCGTCAACGACGTCCCCGAACTTGCGGTGCCCGCTCAGAAACTCCGCCGACAGGCCGTGGACGTTGAAGGCCTCCATCGGCATGTCGCGCTCGGGGTTGATATAGACGTGGAACGTCTGCCCGGTCGGGATGCGGTTGAGCAGTTCGACGCAGCCAAGCTCGACCAGGCGGTGGCCCTGGTTGGGATCGAGTCCGGTGGTTTCGGTATCGAGAACGATTTCGCGCATGGTTCCGTGTCGCGACTCAGGACGACTTGAACGGCATAGTACGCAACTGGCTGAGAATTTCACGCACCTGCTGCCGCGCGGCGTCGAAGCCTCGGGACGTATCCACGATGAAATCGGCCCGCGCCCGCTTGTCCGCATCCGGCATTTGCTTGGCCAGGATGGCGGCGAACCGTTCCTCGGTCATGCCGGGGCGCGCCAGAACCCGCTCGCGCTGCACCTCGGCCGGGGCCGAGACCACGACCACCGCGTCGCAATTAACGTCGCTGCCGGTTTCATAGAGCAGCGGAATGTCGAGAACGACGATGTCCGCGCCGGCCTGCTCCGCCGCGGCGAGAAAACCGTCGCGTTCCTGCGCCACCAGCGGATGAACGATCTTTTCCAGTCTCGCCATGGCTTCCGGCTTGCCGATGACCATGGCGCCGAGCTTGACGCGATCGACCTTGCCGTCCGTGGTCGTGCCGGGAAAGGCTGCCTCGATCAGCGGCGTCGCCTTACCTTCATAAAGCGCATGCACAGCGGCGTCGGCGTCCTGCACCGGCACGCCTTCGTCGGCGAACATCTTCGCCGTTGCCGTCTTGCCCATGCCGATGGAGCCGGTCAGCCCGAGAATGAACATTACGCGATCCCTTGTCCCGGACGCGGCGCATCATCAACCATCGACATGACCGCTCTCGCGCAGAAACGTCAGCAGCGGCAACAACGGCAGACCGAGAATGGTGAAGTAGTCACCCTCGACGCGGTCGAACAGATGAATGCCGATGCCTTCGAGCTGATAGGCGCCGACACTGGTCATCGCCACATCGCCGGTCATGTCGAGATAGTCGTCGAGAAAACGATCGGAGAAATCGCGCATCGTCAGCCGCGCGGTATCGACGAGATCGAACAGCACTTCGCCATCGCGAACCACCGCGATTCCCGAATGCAGCTCGTGCGTCTGGCCGCGCAGGGTGCGCAATTGCGCGGCGGCATCCTTGCGATTGACCGGTTTGGTCAGCCGCATCGAGCCGAACGCCAGCGTCTGATCGGCGCCGAGCACGATATGGCCCGGCATTTGCGCCGCTACCGCCATGGCCTTGGCGCGTGCGAGAAGCCGCGCCGCGGCAATAGCATCGCTGACTTTCGCCTCGGCTTCGACGGCGCGCTCGTCGATCTGCGCCGCGCGAATGCCGAAACGCAGGCCGGCCGCGGCGAGAATCTTGCCGCGGATGTCGCTCTTCGACGCGAGAACCAAAGGCTGCTGGCCTAACCAGAGAGGCATGATCTTACTTTCGTCGGACGAATTACGTCGCAGCCGGCTGCCGCCGCCGCTCGTTGAGCAGCTTGACGATCGCGGCCGCGGTTTCCTCGATCGAGCGCCGGGTGACGTCGATCAGGGGCCAGCCGTGCTTGGTGCAAAGCCGCCGCGAATAAGCGACCTCCTCGGCGACCGCAGCCTTGTCGATATAGCGATCGTCATCGCGGTGCGCCTTGAGACCGAGCAGACGGTTTTCGCGGATCTGCACAATGCGCTCCGGGCTGGCGTAAAGCCCGATCACCAGCGGCCGCTTCAACTTTTCGACTTCCGACGCCAGCGGCACACCGGGCACCAGCGGCACGTTGCCGGTCTTGATGCCGCGATTGGCGAGATAGATCGAAGTCGGCGTCTTCGATGTGCGCGACACGCCGATCAGCACCACGTCGGCGTCGTCGAGGCCGCTGACATGCTGGCCGTCGTCATGCATCATCGTGTAGTTGAGGGCGTCGATGCGGTTGAAGTATTCGGCGTTGAGAACGTGCTGCGCGCCGGCGCGGTGGATCGTTTCGGTACCGAGATAGGACTGGAACAGGCGCAGGATCGGCCCAAGCACCGACATGCAGGGCAGCCCGAGATCGCGGCACTTGTTCTCGAGCAACTGGATCAGGTCCTCTTCAAGCAGCGTATAGAGGACGAGGCCGGGCGACTCGGTGATCTCGGCAAGACAGTGATCGAGCTGCTTTTTCGAGCGCACCATCGGGTAAAGATGCTCGACAGGCGATACATTGGCATATTGCGCCGCCGCGGCGCGCGCGACCGTAATCAGGGTCTCGCCGGTCGCGTCGGACACGAGATGCAGATGAAAATAGCCTGTATCGGACATCTGTATGGCAGCCGGGCAGGATGTGGATTGCCGGGGACAGTTTGCCGCCCTCGGGGGGCATGTAAGCGGGCGCGGCGGGACAGGTCAATTTTTGTCCACATCGCCGTCTCCCGGGACGAACGAAAGCAGACCGGATGCGAGCGCACGGCGGGATGTGGATGGCGATCTGGGGATTGTGCTGGATAACTCGCCGAAACGGCGGCTAGAAGCGCCTGGCGCCGTGGACACTGTCGCGATCGATAAGCGGGGATTCTGAATTCGTCCCGGCCCAGCGGTGGACAGATTGTTGATGGCGAGTCATGAGTCCAACTGACAGCCCAACTACTACTACAAATAGATCTTAAGGATTCTTTAGGAAGAGCATGGTGACCGCGAACCCCGTGGGGACAAAACCCCTGCTGCAAGTCCTCGAAGGTCATGCGCAGGAGATTCCGCCGGTCTGGATGATGCGGCAAGCTGGCCGCTATCTGCCGGAGTATCGTGAGCTTCGCGCAAAGGCCGGCAGCTTCCTCGATCTCTGCTTCAATCCCGAACTCGCGGCCGAAGTCACATTGCAACCGATCAGGCGTTTCAACTTCGACGCCGCGATTTTGTTCTCCGATATTCTCGTGATGCCGCTGGCGCTCGGCCGCAAGGTCGAGTTCCTGGCCGGCGAAGGACCCAAGCTCGAGCCGATGAGCGATGCTGCATCGCTGTCCGGCTTGCGTGAGCGCGTCGATCACGATGTGCTGGTGCCGGTCTATGAGACGGTGCGCCGGGTCAAAGCGGGACTTCCGGACAATACGACCTTGATCGGCTTCTGCGGCGCGCCCTGGACGGTGGCGACCTACATGGTCGCCGGTGAGGGGACGTCCGATCAGGCGCCGGCCAGGCTGTTCGCCTATCGCGATCCGGAGAATTTCAAGCGCATCATCGATCGCCTCGTGCAAGGCTCGATCGAATATCTCGTCGGCCAGCTCAAGGCTGGCGCCGATTGCGTGCAGATCTTCGATACCTGGGCCGGCATTCTGCCGCCGGAACAGTTCGATCGCTGGTGCATGGAGCCGACCGAGCGCATCGTCACCGGCGTACGCGCGCAAGTGCCGGGCGCCAAGATCATCGGTTTTCCCCGGGGTGCCGGCGCGATGGCCCTGCCATACGTCGAAATCACCGGCGTCGATGCCATCGGCCTCGACTGGATGTTTCCGCGCAGTCTGGCGCACGACATCCTGCAGCCGCGGGTGCCGATCCAGGGCAATGTCGATCCGCTGGCGCTGCTCGCCGGCGGGGCTGCGCTCGACCGCGAGGTCGAGGACGTTCTGACGATGGCGGACCGGCCGCTGATCTTCAATCTCGGCCACGGCATCCTACCGGCAACGCCGATCGCGCATGTCGAGCAGATGCTGAAAAGGGTGCGGGGATAACGGGGGACTCTCATCGCGGGAGTTGACCCGGCCTCCCGCTCGGGCGAGCACTAAGCCATGTACCTTTGGATCAAAGCCCTGCACATCGTTGCCGTCATCTCGTGGATGGCGGGAATGCTCTATCTGCCGCGGCTGTTCGTCTATCACGTCGCCGCCGAACCGGGCTCGCAGCAGGCCAGGACCTTCGAGGTCATGGAGCATCGCCTGCTGCATTTCATCATGACCCCGGCCATGGCAGTGACCTGGATTGCCGGCGTCGTTCTCATCCTCGAGGGCGGCTGGATGACGGCCGGCTGGCTGCACGCCAAGCTGCTGGCGGTTGTCGCCATGAGCGCCGTTCACGGCATGCTCGGCCGCTGGCACAAGGACCTGGCCGCCGGCCGCAGCACCAAGAACGCAAAATTCTTTCGGATTATCAACGAAGTACCTACGCTGCTCATGATCTTCATCGTGATCATGGTGGTGGTAAAGCCGTTCTAGAACGGCGCCGGCTATCGGCTTTTCTCCGCCCTTGCGCGAAATCGCGGCGTCACTTATCTTTGATTTATCCCACCAACGCAGGCGGATGCAGTCGCGTACCGGAACCGAGCCGTTCGGAACCGCCGCAGGCTCCAGGACCTTCTCCTGAAAAGCCCCGCGCCTCCCCAGACCTGCGAACTCACTCACTTCCACTGTTGACCCGGCACTGGCCCCGAATTTTTTAAAGGCCAAGGTTCAAACCAAGCCGGTTTCCCTTCAAGGACCCTACCCCCCATGCGGGAAATGAAACTCCAGGACCTCAAGTCAAAGACCCCCGCCGAACTTCTGGCCTTCGCCGAAGAGCACCAGGTCGAGAATGCCTCCACCTTGCGCAAGCAGGAGCTGATGTTCGCGATCCTGAAGCAGCTCGCCGCGCAGGAAATCGAGATCATCGGCGAAGGCGTGGTCGAGGTTCTCTCCGACGGTTTCGGCTTTTTGCGCTCGCCGGAATCGAACTACCTGTCCGGCCCGGACGACATCTACGTCTCGCCCTCGCAGATCCGCCGCTTCGGCCTGCGCACCGGCGACACCGTCGAAGGCCAGATCCGCTCGCCCAAGGAAGGCGAACGCTATTTCGCGCTGCTCAAGGTCAATACGATCAATTTCGAGGACCCCGAGAAGGCGCGCCACAAGATCAACTTCGACAACCTGACGCCGCTCTATCCCGACGAGCGGCTGAAGATGGAACATGACGATCCGACCAAAAAAGATCTGTCGGCGCGAGTCATCGACATCGTCGCGCCGATCGGCAAGGGCCAGCGCGCCCTCGTCGTGGCGCCGCCGCGCACCGGTAAAACCGTGCTGCTGCAGAACATCGCGCACGCCATCACCGCGAACCATCCCGAGTGCTATCTGATCGTTCTCCTGATCGACGAGCGTCCGGAAGAAGTCACCGACATGCAGCGTTCGGTGAAGGGCGAGGTCGTGTCATCGACCTTCGACGAGCCGGCGACGCGCCACGTCGCGGTGGCCGAGATGGTCATCGAGAAGGCCAAGCGCCTCGTTGAACACGGCCGCGACGTCGTCATCCTGCTCGATTCGATCACCCGTCTCGGCCGCGCCTACAACACCGTGGTGCCGTCATCCGGCAAGGTGCTGACCGGCGGTGTGGACGCCAACGCGCTGCAGCGTCCGAAGCGGTTCTTCGGCGCCGCCCGCAACATTGAGGAAGGCGGCTCGCTGACCATCATCGCCACGGCGCTGATCGACACCGGCAGCCGCATGGACGAAGTCATCTTCGAGGAATTCAAGGGCACCGGTAACTCGGAACTCATCCTCGACCGCAAGGTCGCGGACAAACGCACCTTCCCGGCGATCGACATCACCCGCTCGGGCACGCGCAAGGAAGAGCTGCTCACCGAGAAGGACACGCTCAAGAAGATGTACGTGCTGCGCCGTATCCTCAACCCGATGGGCACGATGGATGCGATCGACTTCCTGCTCGACAAGCTGCGCAACACCAAGAGCAACGCCGAGTTCTTCGAGAGCATGAACACCTGAGGCGTTACGAAAAACATCACCGATCGTTATCGCTGATCACAAAGGCCGGGCCCAAAGCCCGGCCTTTGTCGTTCGATGGAACAACAATTCAAATGCAACCGGCAGATGTTACGCTATCGTAGGTCGTGGCCGTCATAACTGCACGCGAACGGGCGCGAAGTCCTCTTGGCTCAACCAGAGGCGCGCGTCCGGGGTGGGGGTGTGCCGTGCAGTCTCGATTACGAGCATTTGCGCTTCTGTGGTGTGCGATCGCGCCGGTGATCTACGCCGTCGACCTTCTGGCGCCGCGCCTGTTCGATGGCGCGCGTGTCGGCCGCCCGTTCGGCGATGATTTCATCAATTACTGGTCGGGCGCATGGCTCGCCTTTCATGGCCGGGCCGCCGAGATCTACGACTGGAATGCCTTTCACGCCTTCGAGACCGGCGTCGCCGGCATGCCGATCGATTTCTATCACTACAGCTATCCTCCGATTCTGCTTCTTCTCACGGCGCCGCTGGCCGCCCTTCCCTATGTGCCGGGCCTCTTTGCCTGGCTGCTGTCGGGATGGTGCGCGTTCTATGCGGCGCTGCGCGCGGCGTCGCCGGCACAAGGGCTGTGGCTGGCCCTGGCGACGCCCGCAATCTTCGTCAATGCCGTCGGCGGTCAGAACGGAACCTGGACCGCGGCATTGCTGGGCGGCGGACTGACGCTGCTGGAGCGGCGGCCGTTGCTGGCGGGTGTGCTGTTCGGTTGTCTCGCCTACAAGCCGCATCTGGGGCTGCTGTTGCCGCTGGCGCTGGCCGCCGGCGGCTACTGGCGCACCATCGCCGCCGCCGCCGTGACCGTCGTATCGCTGATCGCTGCGAGCATGATGCTGTTCGGCATCGAGCTGTGGGCCGACTATCTGGCGAATGTCCGCGTGCTGCGCGCGCTGGTGCTCGAGGATGGGACCGGGGTCTGGCATCGCATGATGTCGGTGTTCGTGGCGGCGCGGCGCATCGGCGCGGATGTCGCGACCGCTTACGCCATCCAGGCCGTTGCGGCGTTGCTGGCGGCGACTGTCGTCGTGATGCTGTGGCGCCGGCCCGATTGTCCGAGCGCGATCAAATGCGCCGCGCTGGCGCTCGGCACCTGTCTCGCGACGCCGTATCTGCAGGACTACGACCTCGTGATCGGCGCTTTCGTCGCGGTGTGGATTTACGCGGCGCGCGGCGACCACCCGCGCGTCGCCCTCGTCGCGGCGGGCGGCGTGCTGCTGCTGCCGCTGTTCGGCGTCAGCCTCGCCGTGACGACCGGCTTTGCCGTCGGGCCGCTGGTGCTGATGCCGGCCTTCGCCGTGGTGGCATGGCAGGCGGTGCGCGTGCTCGCACAGGCCGCCGAGGCTGTGCCTTTGCGTGAGGACTTCCGGACGACTTGAACTCGCCGTCCCCCGCATTCAATCCGCCGTCTAGCGTCCGAATTTCAGGCCGCCGTCCAGGGCGCGTTCGCCGATCTCGCGTTCGAGGCTGTCGGTCAGGCGGCCGCCGTGGCGCGCGACGTATTCATCGACGGCGCGCTGGGCCCTCGTTTCGCCGGCGGCGAACAGCATGTCGGAAAGCCTTCGCAGCAGACTCTGTTTCTGCGCCTTTTGGCCCTCTGCGGGCAGGACAATGACCTGAAATCCAGCGTGGTGCGTGACGGTCATGGTGGCGATCTCCGGGTTTGAGCCGGCGCTCGAGCCGGCCTCTTGCCCGTCAATCTCTGCCTGAAGCGCCTCTCGTACAAAGGATAAGGTCTCAGGCGACGGTTGAGCGGGGCTCAACTCATCGCCCGCCGCTGTGCCGCTACGCCGCCCTCTTTTGCTCGCGGGCGAGACGGACCAATGCGTCGTCATCGACCGTTTCGATCGGCGCAAAATCCTGATGCGCGATGAATTCCGGCCGTGTCGGCTTGCGGATGTAGTTGGAGACCGCATTCAGCGTCAGATAAACAATCTTGCGCGGATACGGCGTGATGTTGCCGGCCGAGCCATGAACCAGATTGCCGTGGAACATGAGCATGCTGCCGGGCTTTCCGGTCGGCGCGACAATGCCGCCGTCATTGACGAGCCGTGTCACCGTCTCTTCGTCGAGCGTCCACAGCGGATAGGACGTCGTTTCGAGATCGTGCGAGGCCTTGAGGTCGCCGGCAAGATGGCTGCGCGGCACCAGCATCAGAGGGCCATTGATCGGCATCACTTCGTCGAGAAAGATCGAGATGTTCATCGCGCGCGGCTCCGGCATGCCGTCGTCGCGTTTCCAGGTGCCGTAGTCCTGGTGCCATTGCCACACCGCGCCGGTGAAGGTCGATTTGGCGTTGATCTTGTACTGGTGCATGTAAACGCGTTCGCCGAACACCTGTTCGACCGGCCCGATCATGCGCGGGTGCGCGCCGAGCAGGCGGAACGCTTCGTTGTATTTGTGGGCCGCGAATGCGGTGCGCGGCTTGCCGTCCTTCTCGCGCCAGACCTCGGGACGGTTTTGCTCGTAGATCGTCGTGGCTTCACGCCGCAGGAGATCGACCTCCTCGGCGGTAAACAGTTCGGGCAGCAGCAACCAGCCTTCGGTATGGAATTGATCGATCTGCTCCTGGGTCAGCTTCATCGTCTCCTCCTTGGTTTTGGTTGTTTTGAAGTCAGGCCGCCTGTTCGAGCGACCTCAGTCTTTCCTCCGTTGTCCGCCCGGCGGCGAGCGCATGCGCCTGCGCGGCGGCTTCGGCTTCCGCGGCCGCGCCGGTCAGTACGCGTTGCGCAATGGCGCGGTGCTCGGCCCAGGCGAGATTTCGGTAGTCGGCATCGATCAGCACCGCCGCCATCGAGCGGCGCAGATGCGGCCATTGCGGCGCCGCCATTTCCTCGATCGCCGGATTGCCGGAGAGCCGGTAGAGCGCGCGGTGAAAGTCGAGATCGAGGGCGATGAGTTTGCTGAGCGGTGTGTCGGCATCGATGGTCTCGCCGGCGGCGAGAGCGGCTTCGAACGCGGCGCGCGGGGCGTCGGCCTTGATGTTGTCCGCCGCCAGCCGCGCTGCGAGCGCATCGAGAGCGCCGCGTACTTCATAGAGCTGGCGTAGCCGCACCGCGTCGAGCGGCGTCACCTGAAAGCCCTTGCGGCCGCTCTCAATGACAAGGCCCTGCCGGCGCAGCAAATGCAGGGCGTGGCTGACCGGCTGGCGCGATACGCCGAGCGTTTCCGCGAGAGCCTGCTGCCGGATGCGATGGCCGGGTTTCAGCGTGTGATCGACGATCGATTCGAGGATCCGGTCGTAGACCTGCTGGATCAGATTCGGCGCAACGCTCAGCGGGATCATGACAGGCCGCCATTTTGGAATTCCGAATTCCAAAGCGTAAGTCCGGGACGGACACGTGTAAACCTTCGATTTCCCGCGAGTTTGCGTGCCGGCGTTGTTCCGATCGTTGAGTGGACCTCAAACCCTCTGGCCGCCTCAGGTCCGTTGACAAGGGCAAATCACGGGCGGACAGTTGAGCGAGGTTCAACCATGGCCATGCCCCCGCTTTCCGCCCTGCGCGCCTTTGAAGCAGCGGCGCGTCACCTGAGTTTGACCCAGGCCGCGAACGAGCTGAACGTCACGCCGGGCGCGCTGAGCCACCAGATCCGCGCGCTGGAGGAGATGCTGGGCGTCAAGCTGTTCGAGCGCCGGGTCCGCGCCATCGCGCTCACCGCGGCTGGCCGGCAGCTTTATCCGGGCCTGCAGACCGGCTTCAGCCATATCCGCGACGCGGTGGCCTCCTTCAACGCCGGCCAGAACGAGAATGTGCTTGTGCTCAGCACCTCGCCGGGCCTGACCGCGAAATGGCTGGTGCCGCGGCTCTACCGGTTCGCGGCCGCCTATCCCGATATCGACATCCGCATTTCCGCGAGCGCCAGCAACGCCAACTTCATCAATGACGGCATCGACATGGCGTTGCGCAACATGGCGGTGCCGCCGAAAGCCGCCGGTGGTCTCGATCTCGACATGCTGGTCGACGTCTTCTTCGTGCCGGTGTGCACGCCGCAATTCCTCGAGAAGCATGGGCCGATCCGCTCGGCGGCGGATCTCGCCGGCTTCCGGCTGATCCACGACGACTCGCTGATCCCGACTGCTGCGCGCCCGGACTGGGCGGTGTGGTTCAAAACCGCCGGTGTCGGCGAGGTCGATCTGCGGCGCGGCCTGCGCTTCAACAGCGCCGACCATGCGCTCGATGCCGCCTGCCAGGGCGCCGGCGTGCTGCTGACCTATGACATTCTCGCCTATGACGACTTGCGAAGCGGCCAGCTCGTCATGCCCTTTCCGCTGGCGCTGGAATCCGGACGCGCGTTCTATCTGGTCGGCCCGTCGAACCGGAGGCCGCCGCCGGCTGCCAAGGCTTTCGGCACATGGATCAAGAGCGAAGTCGCGGCGCTCGACTGGGCTTCGATCCGCGGCAAGTCCTGTGGCAAGTCCTCGTGAGGCGTCGGGCGTTCTTTATAAATCGCGGTGCGCCTAAAACTTGAGCGCGTTTGCCGACATTTGATGCGGTGTTTCCGCACCTTCAACAAGAATTTGGAAACCATATTCGGGCGAATTTGAAAGGCGAAATCCTTTCCCAATCGAGCCTGAAATGTCCGCCCGAAATCGAATCCCGCGGCCTGCCCTGTGGATCGCGGTGCCGGTGTTCATTGTCTGCGCCGCAGTCGCGTTCGCATTCCATGCGTCGGGTTCGGCCTTGATGGCGCTTGCCGCGGGCCTGGCCGGTTCGCTGGCCGTCGGCATGTTTGCCGAAAGGCGGCTGAGCGCGGTCATGGATTCGATCGGGGCGATTGCGGGCGGTGATCGCTACGTCAGCCTGCCGGAGCGTATCGGCGATGGCGCCATTCGCAGTTTCGGCGACACCGCAAGCCGTATACGCGCCGCCCTGATCGACGCCGACACCTTGTCGGTGGATCAGAGTCGGCGCGAAACCGAGGCGCGGCTGCATCATGCCGGCCGCCATTTCTTCACCGGCAACTTTCGCAGCGCCATCGACGATGTCGTCAGCGCCTTTACCATGGCGGGCGAGCGCATTCGCGGCACCGCCGACGAGCTGGCGCAGACCAACCGGCTGATGGCGCAGCAGGTCACGTATTCCTCCGACGCCGCCGCGCAGGCCGCCGAAGAAGTTGCCGGCGTCGCTGCCGCGGCGCGCGATGTGCAGGCGCTGGCGGTGACGTCGTCGTGCCAGGTCGATGCCGCGCGCGCGGCCACGACGCGCACCGTCACCGAGCTTGCCCGCGCCGACGAGACCATGCGCAATCTCGGCCTCGCCGCATCGCGCATCGAGCAGGTCATCAAGCTCATCCAGGCGATCGCGCAGCAGACGTCGCTCTTGGCGCTTAACGCCACCATCGAGGCCGCCCGCGCCGGCGAATACGGCCGCGGCTTCGCCGTGGTCGCCGCCGAAGTGAAGGAGCTGTCGCGCCGCACCGAGCTGGCGACCAAGGAGGTGGCGACTCAGGTGCATGACATCCAGGCCGCGGTGGGCGAGGCGGCGGGCGCCATCGTCGCGGTCGATCAGAGCGTCGCCGCCATGAGCCAGGTCAACGAGAACGTGACGCGGCTGATGGAAGAGCAGATCGCCAAGCTCGACCACATCGGCACCGACGCCCGCAAGGTGGCCGCGACGGTGAGTGAAACGCTGCCGAGCATCCGCGCCATCGTGTCCGACGTGGCCGATGCCGGCGATGCGGTGCTCGCCACCGCGGATGACCTCATCGTCCGTGCGCAATCGCTCACCGCCTCGGTCGGCCGTTACTTCGCCGATCTCGATCACGGCTCGATCAAGGTCGGTATCCTGCATTCGTTGTCCGGCACGCTCACCGCCAGCGAGCGGCCGCTGCAGCAGATGCTGGTGATGCTGATCGAGAAGCTCAACGAGTCGGGCGGTCTGCTCGGCCGTCCGGTCGAGGCCGCGATCATGGATCCGCGCTCCGACGTGAAAGCCTATGCCGGCCAGGCGGCGAGCCTGCTGCGCGATCACAAGGCGGCGGCGATCTTCGGCTGCTGGACGTCGGCCTCGCGCAAGCAGGTGCTGCCGGTGTTGGCGGAGCACGACGGCCTGCTGTTCTACCCGAGCCAGTACGAGGGCCAGGAACAGTCGGCGCATGTGATCTACACCGGCGCGACGCCGCAGCAGCAGGCCCTGCCCGCGGTCGACCATCTCATTGGCCTCGGGCGCCGCCGCTTCTTCCTGGTCGGCACCGACTACGTCTATCCGCGCACCACCAACGCCGTCATCCGCAACTACCTCAAGGGCGCGCACAATATCGGCCACGACGCGGTCGACGAACTCTACACGCCGTTCGATGAGACGCGTTGGCGCGAGGCCGTGCAGCGCATCCGCAAGTTCTGCGGCAAGGACGGCGCCATCATCGCCACGCTGTCGGGCGACTCCAATGTCCACTTCTTCCGCGAGCGCGCGCGGCAGGGCCTCGACGCCGATATCCTGCCGGTGATGAGCCTGTCACTGGGCGAAGCGGAAATGCCGGCGCTGCATGAGCGCAATCTCGTCGGTCATATGGTGGCGTGGAATTATCTGCAGACGCTGGACACGCCGGAGAACCGCGCTTTCATCGCCGAGTGGCGGCGCTTCACCGGCGACGACCGCGCCCTGACCAACGATCCGATGGAAGCGACCTTTATTGGCTTCAATCTCTGGGTTCAGGCGGTCACCGCCGCCGGCACCACCGAGACGCAGGCGGTGCGCCGCGCGCTGGCCGGCCGCAGCATCCGCGCGCCGTCCGGCTTCGACGTGCGGCTCGATGTCGACAACCAGCATCTGCACAAGCCGTCGGTGATCGGCCGCATGGATGCGAAGAATGTGATCTGGCCGGTGCGGGTCAGCGATGGGCTCATCGCGCCGGAGCCGTGGAGCGGGTGGCTGGGCGACAAAGGCACAAAGCGCGTTGCTTGATTATGGATCCCCGGTCTCCTTCGCTGCGCTCAGTCGCCCGGGACGACGGCTAGCCCATCCCCCGCACCGCCTCTTCAATCTTGCCTGCCTCCGTCACCGGCAGCGAACAACGCTCGCCGACGCAGACGAAGGCCGCGCTGCCCGACACGGCCTTGATCTTGTCCTGCGCCGGATGCGACGGCGGCAGCGCGCCGGCCGACGGCGCGCGCAGCACGATGCGGGACAGATGCGGCAGCTTCAGCGCCTCGCGCGCGAAGGCTTCGGCGTCCGGCCCGGTGCAGACGATCTCGGCGGCGCGCAGGCGGAAATCGAGCGCGTTGAGCAGCGCGACATGGCCAAACAGGTTCTGCGTCGCGCCGGCGAGAATGCCCTCGAGCAGCGCGTCCGCCCGCGCTCGCCATTGGTCGTCGCCGGTCAGCGCGCCGAGCCGCACCAGATTTTCCGCCGTCACCGAATTGGGATTCGGCGTGGCGTCGTCGCTGGTCGCGGACGGCCGCACGATCAGGCCCTCGGCGTCGTCGGCGGTGAGGAAGTAGCCGCCATTGCCGGGATTGGCGTAGTGCCGGTCGAGCGCCTGCTGCCAGGCCACGGCGCGGTCGAGATAGCCCGCCTCCCCGGTCGCCTCGTTCAGCGCCAGCGCCGCCTTGATCATGCAGGCGTAGTCCGACGCCAGCCCCGGCAGCAGCAACTGCCCGGCGCGCCAGGAATGGCCGAGCCGGCCGTCGCGGGTCATCGCACCGGCCACAAAGTCGAAAGCCTGCCGCGCCATGACCAGCCAGCCCGGCTCGTCGAACGCCGTGGCGGCCTGCGCCAGCGCCGCGATCATCAGGCCGTTCCAGTCGGCCAGGATCTTGTCGTCGAGTCCGGGCCGAATCCGTTTCTCTCGTGCGGTCAATAACTTACCGCGCAACATAACCAACGGGGCCTCGTCCGGGCCCCCTGCAACATGGCCCTCCGTTGTGCGCGGTAAGTGCTTGAGGCGGTTGAGAATATTGTGTCCTTCGAAGTTGCCTTCTTCGGTCACGTCATATTGCGCTGCAAAATAATCCGTGTCCGCGCCCAGGACGTCGCGAATTTCCGCCAGCGACCAGACATAGAACTTGCCCTCCTCGCCCTCGGAATCGGCGTCCAAAGAGGAGCAGAAGGCCTTGTGTTCATTGGTCATTTCCCGCCGGAGCCACTCCACCGTCTCGGCCGCGCGGGCGCGGTAGAGCGGGTTTTTGCTGCGGGTCCATGCTGCAGCATAAAGGGCGAGAAGCTGGGCGTTGTCGTACAGCATCTTCTCGAAATGCGGCACCAGCCAGCGGTCATCGACCGAGTAGCGGGCAAAGCCGCCGCCGAGGTGATCGTAAATGCCGCCCTCGCCGATATGGGTCAGCGTCAGGTCGAACAGCTCGGTGAAGCGCTCGTCCCTGGTGCGCTCCCCTGCCCGCCACAACATTTCGAACAAGGACGCCTGCGGGAACTTGGGCGCCCCGCGCAATCCGCCCTGGACGCTGTCAAAGGCGTTGCCGAGCTGCCGCGCCGCGCCGTCGAGCTCCTTGACGCCCATCGTGACCTTGCCGGCCGGCCGCGCAGTGTCGGCCAGCCGCGCCAGCAACGCCGCGCGGTTCTGCTCGATCTTGGCCGGCTCCTCGCGGAACAGCCGCGACACTTCGCGCAGGATGTCGGTGAAGGCGGCGCGGCCGAACTTCGCCTCCTTCGGAAAATAGGTGCCGCCCCACACCGGCTCGCCGGCCGGCGTCAGGAACATGGTGAGCGGCCAGCCGCCCTGCTCGCCGAGCAGATGCAGCGCGTTCATGTAGATCTGGTCGATGTCCGGCCGCTCCTCGCGATCGACTTTGATGTTGACGAACAGGTCGTTCATCACGGCCGCGGTGGCTTCGTCCTCGAAGCTCTCATGCGCCATGACATGGCACCAGTGACAGGCGGCATAGCCGACCGACAGCAGGATCGGCCGGTTCGAGCGCCTGGCCTCGGCGAGTGCCTCGGGCCCCCACTGCCACCAGTCCACCGGATTGTGCTGATGCTGCAGCAGATAGGGCGACGTTGCGTGAGCGAGACGGTTGGTGTGCGTGCTTGTGCTTGATGTCATTGCAGTAAGCTAACAACGCTGCTGGGATGAACAAGCGTTGCAACTCTCTTCTTCCCTCTCCCCTAAGGGGAGAGGGGAAGAAAGCAACCTACCTCACCCTTTGCCAGGTCTCGCCGCTGCACATCACCATGGCGACGCAGCCCTTCAGGCTCAGCGCATTGGCGCTCTCGAGCGTGAACACGCCGGAATAGGTCTTGCCGTTCTCGGTGTTGAGCAGGTCGCCTTTCCAGGTATTGTCGCCCGACTTTGTTGCGCCTTTCACGATGACCGTGCCGATCGTGTTCTTGCGCGACTGGTCCTTCACGGCGGTGATGCGGGCGCAGAGCGCGCTGCCGCAATTGTAGAAGTTTATCTGCGTGCCGGTCGAAGGTCGCACCCATGTGCCTGTGGGATCGGCGGCGAAAGCGGTGGTGGCGAGCGAGACAAGAAGCGCCGCAGCGGCAAGCTGCGACGTGGTGCGGATGATCCAGGCCATCATATCCTCCCGGTTATTATTGGGGTCATTCTAGCAGATGACTGACGCGCGGCATGCGGTTTCGATTCCGCGCTGCGGGATGACAGGTTATTCTCACCGGACAGAGGGAGTGCATCATGAAGTTCATCAATTCGCCGGCGGCGCAGGCTTTGAAGCTGCCCTTCAGCCAGGCGGTTCAGGTCGGCGACGTGCTTTATCTGTCGGGCCAGCTCGGCAACAGACCGGGCACGCTGGAACTGGCGCCGGGCGGCATGGAAGCCGAGGCACGGCAGACCATGGACAACATCGCCGCCGTGCTGAAGGAGAACGGCCTGTCCTTCGCCGATGTGTTCAAGGTCACGGTGATGCTGGCCGACATGACGAAATGGCCGGACTTCAACAAGGTCTATGTCACCTATTTCGAGGCAGGCCGCCTGCCCGCGCGCTCGGCCTTCGGCTGCAATGGCCTTGCCCTCGGCGCGCAGCTCGAACTGGAATGCATGGCCTGGGTTGGCGGAAGGGGTTAGCGGACGCGATCGTCTTCCACCGCAGTCAGGACGGCCGTCTTTCCATCGTCGCAATCCAGATTCCGACAAATACGGCGATAAGCCCGAGCACCAGGTTGAGCGTGATCGGTTCGTTGACAAGGACGGTGGCGAGTAGGCCGGCGGCAATCGGGTTCACGGTCATGGTGACCGCTACGCGCGTTGGCGTCGTTCGTTGCAGTGCCAGCCCCCAAAGGATGAAAGCGAGCGCGCCGCCGCCGACGCCAAGATAAATGCCGGCCATCCATTGCGGTGCGCCGAAACTCGCAAGCGTAGCCATGTGGCCGGTCAGAAAGCCGATCAGGATAAGCCCCGCCGCACCCGTTCCCATGCCGAGGGTTAGAAATCCGAGCGCGCTTGAGCGCTGCATGAATGGCCTCGACCAGACATTGTAGAAGGACATGCACAGCACCGCGCCGGCCATGATCAGTTCGCCGCGCCATGCGCCTTCGGGTGCCGCCGCGAGTCCGGAAGTCAGCGCGGCGAATACGCCAAGCACCGCGATGCCGACACCGAGCGACTTCCGTATTGTTAGCGGCTCGATGCCGAGCATAGCGCCGACGACCATGGTCTGTAACGGCAGCGTCGAGAGCGCGAGGCTTGCACGCGCCGCGGTCGTGTAGCCGACCGCGATATTGTAGAGCACGAAGAACAGGCCAAAGAAGCAGAGCCCGAGTGCGGCGACGGCGGGCCAATCGGCGCGGGGCGGCCATTTTGCCCGCATCAGCAGGGTTACAGGCAGCAAGACGATAAAGCCGATGCCCCAGCGCAGAATGGCGAGCGTGACCGGATCGGCATTGCCGACCAAATAGCGTGTCACCGCCGCCGCGGTGCCGCCGAGGCTGCTGGATGCGATGGCGATGAGCACGCCGATAAGGTCGGACATGATTGTTCGTGATATGTTCTAGATGAGAATGGCACCGTGCTGTTTGATTCGCAATGAACGGCGGTGTGACAGCCACAGGCTGGCATTACTTGGACGTGTGTCGCGACGCTTGAGTTCGAGCGGTTCGTGAGGCGTCGATGCATTGTCAAACGCAGACTTGGGTCGACGGCCGTCGCGTCTTATTGTTGCGCGCTTCGCGCTGCGCCGGTGACACGCCAGATCGTGTTGCCGACATCGTCGGCGACCAGCAGCGCGCCGTCCTTGCCGATGGTGACGCCGACGGGGCGGCCCTGGGCCTTGTCGTCGGCGCCGATGAAGCCGGTCAGCACGTTGATCGGCGGATGCTGCGACGGCTTGCCGTCGGTGAAGGGCACGAACACCACGGCGTAGCCGCTGCGCGGCTTGCGATTCCATGAGCCATGATTGCCGATGAACGCGCCGGCGGTGAACGGCGCCGGCAGATTCGCCGTATTGCCCTCGGTCGATTGCGCGAAAGTCAGGCCGAGCGGCGCGACGTGGTTGCCCAGCGCGTAGTCCGGCACGATGGCCTTGGCGACCATCTCCGGCTTCGGCGGCTTCACGCGCGTATCGACATGCTTGCCCCAATAACTGAAGGGCCAGCCGTAGAAGCCGCCGTCCTGGACCGACGTTAGATAGTCGGGAACGAGATCGCTGCCGAGCTCGTCGCGCTCATTGACCACGGTCCACAGCGCGCCCGTGGTTGGCTCCCAACCGAGGCCATTGGGATTGCGCAGCCCCGAGGCGAACAGGCGCGTGCTGCCGGTCGCGATATCGATTTCAAGAATCGCGGCGCGGTTCTCTTCCGCCTCCAATCCGTTCTCTGCAACATTGCTGTTCGAGCCGGACGTCGCGTAAAGCTTGGTGCCGTCCTTGCTGGCGATGATGTTCTTGGTCCAGTGATGATTGATCGGACCGCCCGGCAAGTCCGCGATCTTCTCGCCCGCGCTGCTGATCTTCGTTTCGCCGTCTTTGTAGGGAAAGCGGATCACCGCGTCGGTGTTGGCGACATAGAGCTGGTCGCCGACCAGCGCCATGCCGAATGGCGAATGCAGGCCGGTGATGAAATCGGTTTTGACTTCGGCGACGCCGTCGCCATTGGCGTCGCGCAGCAAGGTGATGCGGTTGCGGCTCTCGACCCCGGCGCCTGCCCAGCCCTGTACGATGCCCATCACCCAGCCGCGGACGCTGAATTCGGTCTTTTCCTTTTTCGGCTTGTTGCTTTCCGCAACCAGCACATCGCCGTTCGGCAGCACGTAGATCCAGCGCGGATGGTCGAGACCCTTGGCAAAAGCGTTGACGCTGAGGCCCGCGGCGGCTTGCGGCTTTGCGCCCTCCGGCCAGGAAGACACGCCGGCGATGTTGACGGTCGGGATCAGCGAAGTGATGGGCTGCGGAATTTGCGGATTGGGACCGGTCGATTGCTGATCGGACAGTTGGGCGTTGTCACCGCAGGCGGCGAGAGTGAGCGAGAGAATTGTCGCGGCGACGAGTGTTGAATGGGATTTCATGGATAACCTTCGGCACGACTGTCAGATGTAACTGTTCCGGTTCTGACGGGTGTGTAAGGGAAATAAATGGCCGTGATGCGAAACGTTCCTTGCGGCAACTCGCGCATGATCACGAGCCGATGGCTTGACGGGGCTGGCCGATAGGCGTTTGCCTAAAGGCGTCATGCCGCACGCCGCTCGCTCCACGATTTTCGCCCTTTCTTCCGGACGCCCGCCCGCCGCCATCGCGGTGATCCGCATTTCCGGGCCGCGCGCCGGCGCCGCGCTGGAGGCCTTGGGCGTCAAGGTGCCCGCGCCGCGTCAGGCAAAACTGGCGCGTATTCGCGATCCGCGATCGGGTGAAATCGTTGACGAAGCGCTGGCGCTCTGGTTTCCCGGCCCGAACAGCGAAACCGGTGAGGATGTCGCCGAACTGCAGGGCCACGGCGGGCCGGCGGTGATCGCCGGCATTCTCGATGCACTCGGCAGTATCGACGGGCTGCGTATGGCCGAGCCGGGCGAGTTCACGCGGCGCGGCTTCGAGAACGGCAAGCTCGATCTCACCGCGGTGGAAGGGCTCGCCGATCTGGTGGCGGCCGAGACCGAAAGCCAGCGGCGGCAGGCGTTCCGGCAAATGAAGGGCGCGCTCGGCAACCGCGCCGAGGAATGGCGTTTGCGGTTGGTTCGCGCGCTCGCGCTGGTCGAGGCCCGCATCGATTTTTCCGACGAGGCCGATGTTCCGGAGGATTTGCTAGGCCCGGCGCTGGCGATTGTGCAGGAGCTGCGCGACGAAATTGCCACGGCGCTGGCCGATAGCCGCGGCGAGCGGCTGCGTGACGGCCTTGTTGTGGCGATCGCCGGGCCGCCGAACGCCGGCAAATCCACCTTGCTCAACCGGCTGGCGCGGCGCGAGGCCGCGATTGTCTCGCCCTATGCCGGCACCACCCGCGACGTCATCGAGGTGCATCTCGATCTCGGCGGCTATCCGATGACCATGCTGGACACCGCCGGCATCCGCGATACCGCCGATCCGGTGGAAATGGAGGGGGTGCGGCGGGCGAGGCAGCGCGCGGCCGGCGCCGACCTGGTGCTGTGGGTTACCGACGCCTGCGAAGGCGAGGGTGCCGCGAAGCCCGATCTGGACGGGGCCGTGGGAACCGTCCCCGTCTGGCGGGTGAGGAACAAGGCTGATCTTGTGCGCAGCATGAACGCAGCAATGCTGCGCACAATGGAGGGCGATCCGCAGGCAAATACGGGTCCGGAGGCGGTTGCTGCCGGGGTTCGGCCCGGCAGCGCAGCCGGGCAAGGTGTTGCTACACGTTCGGGTGGGGTGCTGGGCCGGGCTCAGAGACAGGCTTCGGTCAATAGCGATGAATCCGGGTTATCGGTGTCATCAACGGATAAATATGACGGTATCTCAGAGACTTACGAGAGTGCGGCTAAGAATGGAGAGATCGCTGAATATGAGTTCATTGTTTCGACGGTTACCGGTTCTGGCCTCGAAGAATTGATTGTCAGGCTCACTTCTTTTACGGCCTCCCGCCTCCTGGGCGCCGAGCAGGCACTGGTTACCCGCTCACGTCACCGCGAGATTCTTGGTGCGGTGCAGCATTTGCTGTCCGGGGCTCTCATTGCCGCGAGCGGCCGCGAAGAACTGGTGGCCGAACAGCTCCGGCTGGCGGCGACGGAACTTGGCCGCCTGGCTGGCCGGGTCGACGTCGAGGATGTTTTAGACGTCATTTTCCGTGACTTCTGCATCGGTAAGTGAGTAGGGCGTGAGCGATGTTTCACGTGAAACATTGGTCTGACGAAGTTTTTGACCGGCCCCGTTCGCTCCGCTAAAGGACCGGCATGTCGCAGGTCGCCATTCAGTACGACGTCGCCGTTATCGGCGGCGGCCACGCCGGCTGCGAGGCCGCGGCCGCGGCCGCGCGCGTGGGCGCCCGGACAGCCCTGATTACCCACCAGTTTGCGACCGTGGGCGCGATGTCCTGCAACCCCGCCATCGGCGGCTTGGGCAAGGGCCATCTGGTCCGCGAGATCGATGCCCTCGACGGCCTGATGGGCCGGGTGGCGGACCAGGGCGGCATCCAGTTCCGCGTTCTCAACCGCCGCAAGGGCCCGGCCGTGCGCGGGCCGCGCGCCCAGGCCGACCGCAAGCTCTACGCCGCGGCGATGCAGGCCGCGATCATGGCCACACCGAATCTCACGGTGCTCGAGGCTGAGGCTGACGATTTGACTGTTGCGAACGGGCAGGTCACCGGCGTCCGCTTCAAGGATGGTCGCGAGATTGCCTGCAGGGCGGTGGTCCTAACCACCGGCACCTTCCTGCGCGGCCTCATCCATATCGGCGAGAAGCAGATTCCGGCCGGCCGGGTCGGTGAGGAGCCCGCGTTGGGGCTTTCCGTGACCCTCGAAAGAGCCGGTTTGACCCTCGGCCGCCTCAAGACCGGCACCCCGCCGCGGCTCGATGGTTCGACCATCGACTGGAAAGCACTGGAAATGCAGCCGGGCGATGACCCGGCGGAGCCGTTCTCAATTCTGACCGAGCGCATCACGACGCCGCAGATCGAATGCGGCATCACCCGGACGACTTCGGCGACGCATGAGATTATCCGGACAAATGTCCATCGCTCGCCGATGTATTCCGGACAGATCGCCTCGACCGGCCCTCGATATTGTCCATCAATTGAAGACAAGATCGTCCGCTTCGGTGAGCGCGATGGCCACCAGATCTTCCTGGAGCCGGAAGGGCTCGACGATTCAACAGTCTACCCCAACGGCATCTCGACGTCGCTGCCTGAGGACGTCCAGAAGGCCATCGTCGCGTCCATTCCGGGGCTGGAAAAGACCCGGATCGTGCGCCCGGGCTATGCCATCGAGTACGATTTCGTCGATCCGCGGCAGCTCAAGCTGACTCTGGAGACCAGGAAGTTACCCGGCCTGTTCCTGGCGGGCCAGATCAACGGCACCACGGGCTATGAAGAGGCTGCGGCACAGGGGCTTCTGGCCGGCCTGAATGCCGCGGCGCTGGCGGCGGGCTCGGAAGCGATTACCTTCGACCGCGCCGAGTCCTATATCGGCGTCATGGTCGATGATCTGACCGCACGGGGCGTTAACGAGCCCTATCGGATGTTCACTTCGCGCGCCGAGTATCGTCTGCGGCTGCGCGCCGACAATGCCGACCAGCGCCTGACCGACAAGGGCATTGCCATCGGTTGCGTGGGGCAGGAGCGGGCGCAGCATCATCGCCGCAAACAGGACGCGCTGGATGACGCACGCGCCTTCGCGCGCTCGGTATCGCTGACGCCGCGCGAGGCCGAAAAACAGGGCCTCACCCTCAATCAGGACGGCCAGCGGCGCACGGCCTTCGAGCTGCTGTCCTATCCGCACATCGAAATGGCTGACCTGGCCCGGATCTGGCCGCGTTTTGGCGAGCTGGCGCCCAAGCTCGCCGAGCAGGTCGAGATCGACGCCAAGTATGAGGTCTATCTGACCCGCCAGAATGCCGATATCGAGGCTTATCGCCGGGATGAGAGCTTCGTGCTGCCGGAAAGCCTCGATTACGCGTCGATGCCCGGCCTGTCGAACGAGGCCAAGCAGAAGCTCATCAAGCACCAGCCGCGGACCATCGGCCATGCGGCGAAGATCGATGGCATCACGCCGGCGGCGCTGACGCTGGTGGTGGCCCATGTGAAGCGCGGTCTCGGCAAGAAGCCGGCCGCACAAAGCGCGTGAGCAAGGCGCCGCACGGCCTGGACCTTGCCGCCGACAAGGCCCATGCACTGGCGCTGACCCCTGTTTCACGTGAAACAGAGCGGCGCCTCGACATCTACGTCGAACTTTTGCTGCGCTGGCAGCAGACCACCAACCTGATTTCGCCCTCGACGATTCCCCAGCTCTGGACCCGGCACATCGCCGACTCGCTGCAGCTCCTCGATCTGGCACCGGACGCCAAAACCTGGGTGGACCTTGGCTCCGGCGGCGGCTTCCCGGCACTTCCCGTCGCCTGCGCGCTGGCGGAAAAACCAGGCACCACGGTCCACCTGGTCGAAAGCAACGGCAAGAAGGCCGCCTTCCTGCGCGAGGCCATCCGCGCAACCGGGGTCCAGGCGCAAGTCCATGCCGAGCGAATCGAAAAATTTGTCTCGGACACTGTGAACAGCGTGGATGTGGTCAGCGCCCGGGCGCTCGCCCCATTGAAAACCCTGTGCGATCAGGCGTTTCCTCTGATCGAGCGCGGGGCCATTGGACTGTTTCTCAAGGGTCTAGATATAGATAGTGAATTGACCGAGGCCTCTAAATATTGGAAACTTGAGGCCGAAAAAATCCCCAGCAAAACGAGTCCCGACGGCTGCGTCGTGATCGTCCGCAACTTAAAGCTGCATACGACAACTTAAAGTCGATTGGATCAGCCAATGACCGACACCCCGGATACCCTCAACCCCCAGGCGCCGCAGGTGGTGCCGTTCGAGCGCCCGCAGGCGGCCGCCACGCCGGGCGCCGGCCCGCGCGTCATCGCCATCGCCAACCAGAAGGGCGGCGTCGGCAAGACCACGACCGCCATCAATCTGGGCACCGCGCTGGCCGCGATCGGCGAGCATGTGCTGATCGTCGATCTCGATCCGCAGGGCAACGCCTCGACCGGGCTCGGCGTCCAGCACAAGGAACGCGGCACCTCGACTTACGACGTCCTCGCCGGCCAGGCGCCGATGCGCGACGCGGTGATCCCGACCGCCGTGCCGCAGCTTCACCTCGCGCCCTCGACGATGGATCTGTCCGGCCTCGAGCTCGAGATCGGCCAGCAGCGCGACCGCGCCTTCCGCCTGCGCACCGCGCTCAACAACATCAACAACGGTTCGCCGGCCTTCAACTTCACCTACGTGCTGGTCGATTGCCCGCCGTCGCTGAACCTGATCACCGTCAACGCCATGGCGGCCGCGCATTCGATCCTGGTGCCGATGCAGTGCGAGTTCTTCGCGCTCGAAGGTCTGTCGCAGCTTCTCAAGACCGTCGAGGAAGTGAAGAAGAACCTCAACCCGACCCTGTCGATCCACGGCATCGTCATGACGATGTACGACTCGCGCAACAATCTCGCCAACCAGGTTGTCGCCGACGTGCGTCAGTTCATGGGCAAGCAGGTTTACGACACGGTGATCCCGCGCAACGTCCGTATTTCGGAAGCGCCGTCCTACGGCAAGCCGGTGCTGGTCTACGATCTCAAATGCGTCGGCAGCGAAGCCTATCTGCGGCTCGCGACCGAGATCATTCAGCGCGAGCGCGAGCTGAAGGCGGGCTGAGGTTTTGCGGTCATCGCTCGGCCGTCGCATGACGGCCATTGCATCGCGTATCGAAAGCATGAGCGTCTCCGAGCGCATGGAGAAGCTGGATGCGAACATGCGCGCACCTGAAGAAACAGTTGGCGACCATAACAAGAAACGGCGTGAGGTAGTTGAGATGGCATCGGGAGCTTCGGCGATGGCGGATCATTCGCGTTTGGGTCGGGGCCTTGCCTCGCTGATGGGTGAGGTGGTGCAGGACGCTCCGGCCGCCGACAATGCGCCGCGCCGCCCGCGCAAGGCGCCCGTCGAGAAGCTGCATCCGAATCCGCGCAACCCGCGCCGCGATTTCACCGAAGCGCAGCTTGTCGAACTCGCCGACTCCATCAAGGAACGCGGCATCATCCAGCCGATCGTGGTTCGCCAGTTGCCGACCAACGAATTCGAGATCATCGCCGGCGAGCGCCGCTGGCGCGCGGCGCAGCGCGCCGGTGTGCACGAAGTGCCCATTGCGATCATCGATGCCGACGATGTGCAGTCGCTCGAATTCGCCATCATCGAAAACGTGCAGCGCGCCGACCTCAACGCCGTCGAGGAAGCCGCCGGCTATGTGGCGCTGATGGAGCAGTGCAACCGCACCCAGGAACAGGTGGCGCAGATCGTCGGCAAGAGCCGGCCCTACATCGCGAATCTGGTGCGCCTGCTGAACTTGCCCGAGGCCGTGAAGCGCATGGTGCGCGAGGGCAAGCTGTCGGCCGGTCACGCGCGGCTTCTGGTCGGCCATGCCAATGCGCAGGTGCTGGCCGAAATGGCGATCGACGAAGGTTACAGCGTTCGTCAGCTCGAGGAGTGGGTCCGCGAAGACAAAGCCAAGCCCGGCGATGCGACGATGGACCAGCAGATGAAGAAGATCGCTGCCGGCGTTGCGAAGCAGAAGGACCCGGACATTCGCGCGCTCGAGCGCCGGCTCACCGATACGCTCGGCCTCGACGTGTCGATCGAGTCAAAAGGCGAAAAGGGCACGCTGCAGATCAAGTACAAGGATCTCGATCAGCTCGACGCCGTGCTGCGGAAGCTGGGAGTGGGTTGAGGCCGGTTTCTGATTTTGCGTGTTTTACGACGGCCGGGTCCAAGCCCGGCCGTTTTGTTTTGGCTGTAGCCCGCACGGAGCGCGGCGGAATGCGGGGAAGCGACTCCCGGGTTTCGCTCCGCTCATCCGGGCTACGACTGAGCATGGATTCCAAACTCCGCTCGTCCCCGCGGAAGCGGGGACCCAGATTTTGCGTCAAGCACTGCGGTCAAGAGCTGGGCCCCCGCTTCCGCGGGGGCGAGCGGGCGTTAGTTGGCGGAGATCACAACGACGGCGGCTAACTCGCTTCCCCTCTCCCCAAGGGGAGAGGGGAAGCGAGCGTACCTCACCGCCGCGCCTGGGTCGCGCGGCCGTCGTTGAACGGCACCACGACCATGCCGCGATTGCGATTGAACTGCTGCGCGTAGCGCTGCATCTCTTCCATCGCCGCATGCGTATCGGCACGCGGGCACTGCACTTCGTCCACCTTGATGCCGGCGCGGGCGATGGCGTCGGCAAACAACGGGTCGGCGCCGCTCTGCTCGGTGCCGATCGGGCCCATGTAGATCCTGCGATCGGCATTGGACACCCCGAGGCAATACTGCCAGCCCGCCGCCTGGGCGATGCCCGGCAACGACAAAACCAGCCCCGCAACAAGCGCCGCCGGCCAATGATATCTCATGAAACAGTCCGCCCGTGCGTTACCCGCAACGGAGACCTTGAATGCGGATCGTTAAGAAGTGGTCGCCGCCGGCGCTAAGCGCGCATTACCTTTGGCCGGGCATCCCGTAACCCGGACGTAAAAAGCGGCCGGCAGGCCCCCCGGACTTTGCTGCGCTCGTCCGGGCTACAGGTGAGCGCGACCGGACGCTCTCGGCTTCGCGTGGCCGTGGCCAATCGGCTTGCCAATCGCTTTGCCGACCGCCTTGCCGTTGGCCTTCGGATGCGCCTTGCCGTTCAAGGTCTTGCCATTGACGGTCTTGCCGTTGGCCGGGGACTTGAGAAACGCGGCGCAGAGCTCGGGATCGAACTCGCGATAGTCGTTGGTGATTTCCGCGCCCTTCGCGATGGTCGTGGCCGCGATCACATAACCGCCGCGCAACACCGTGTTCGGCTTCTCGGCGTGATTCATGTGATGGTCGTTATCGACCGTGAACAGGATTTCGCCGTCAACCCGGTAGGCGTAGTTCGACAGGAAATCCCGCGCCGCCTTGGGCAGTCTGGCGAACTGCCTGGGCGTGTAGCATCGGTCGAAGCCTTCGACGAAACGCCAGATCTTCGTGCCCTTGGGAATGCGCTCCGCGGCAAAGACGCCGAGGCCGTGGATCGCGCTCTTGTCGAGATAGGTCTTGACCAGCAGCATGGGACGCTTTCATCGCGGCGATTGCCCGGTGCCGAATCGATAACAAATCCGTCATGCCAGCGGGAGAGGCGGCGAGGCCGCGAAGGCGGCCTGTCCCCAACGGCGCGTTGTCGCGGGCTCCGGTCAGCCGGCTATCTCGACCTGGTCACCGGGCAGGCTGATGCGGCAGATCACGCCGGCCGGGGCGAATTCGAGCGTCGCCTTACCGCCGAAGCTGTCGAGGCTGCGCTCGATGAGGTGGCTGCCGAAGCTGCGGCGCAGCGGGGTCAGAACCTCCGGTCCGCCGCGCTCGGTCCAGGCGATCTCGAAGGCGTCGCCGGCCTGACGCCAGACGATATCGATTTGCCCGGCCGGCTTGAGCAGCGCGCCGTATTTGGCGGCGTTGGTCGTCAGTTCGTGGAACACCAGCGCCAAAACCGTCGGCAATTTTCCGAACAGCCGGACCGGCGGCCCCGAGAAAGCGAAACGCTCGGCGCCGAAGGGCTGGGCTTCCATCTGCAGCAGCGTCCGCAGGTCGACGCCCGCATTTTCGTCGCGGCTGAGAAAGTCGTCGGCCGCCGACAGCGCCTGCAGCCGCCCCGACACCGTGTCCCAGATCGCGGGCTGCCCGCGCAACTCATGGCGCAGGATAGCATAGATCGTCGCGAGCTTGTTTTTGACCCGGTGGCTCAGCTCGTCGACCACGATGCGCCGATACTTTTCCTCTTCGTCGATCCGCGCCAGCAATTCGCGATACTGGCCCGCGGTCCACACGATCATCGCGCCGGCGAACAGATAGAGCGCGACGCTGATCAAATGGTTCTTCTCCGCAACCACCCAGGAAAAATGCGGCTCGAAGAACATCCACCAGGTGATGACGCCGCCGAGCAGGGTCGCGGTGGCACCGGCGGCGACGCCGCCGACCAGCGCGGCGATCAGCAGCGCCGGAATGTAGGTGGCGAAAAAAACCGTGTCCGGCGCCAGCAGGTCGAAGATCTGCTGGACCAGGGTCGCCGCGAGCACGCAGGCGATGGCAATGCCATAGGCTTCGAACGAGCCGGGTCGGGGGCCGCGGCGCACCAGCGCATTCACGACATTGGACAGCCGGTGCATGAAGGCGGCCTTCTTCGAACGATCAAGCGTATCCGCTGGGCCCCCGGTTGCCTAGGGCACGGAGTGCATTGCGATGAACGAAGGATAAAGGCGGCGGGCGCCGGGGGCCGGGCGGGGTCAGCTTTCGCGGCGCCGCGCGTTGACGGCAAGGGCCATCAGCGCCCGCTGCGCGATCGCCTCGGCCAGCGAGGCGTTGCGGCGGGCCTCAAGCGAGGCCTCGGCGAGCTGGTTCATGGCCCGCAGCAGGCCGGTGGCCGACCACAGACGCAGCGCCTCGCCGACCTTGCGCTCACGCGAGAAATGGACGGGCGGGGCGCCGCGTTTCATGGCGAATTCGGCCGAGTCGCCGTCGTCGATGGCGAGCCGCATCTTGTGCAGGTTGGCGACGTGGCGGATGGCGGCGGAAATGATCGCGGCCGGCGACGAGCCGCCGGCGCGCGCCTTGCCGAATTCGGTCTCGGCCTCGGCGGTGCGGCCGGCGAAGCTGGCGTCGAGCACGCCGTCGAGGGCCAGCGCCGAGGCGTCGGCCACCACCGCCATGACGTCGTCGAGCTCGACGCGTTCCTGGCCGCGGGCATAGAGCGCCAGCTTGCGGATCTCGTTGCGTGAGGCGGCGCGGTCGCCGCCGAGCAGGCCGATCAGCGCGTTGCGGGCGTCGAGGCTGATGGCGAGGCCGGCCTCGGTCATTTCGTCGTCGATGAGGCGGCCGATCGCGGCGGCGTTATCGACGTAGCAGGGCAGCGCCGCGCCGGCCTTGGCTTTCTCGATGATGGATCGCAGCGGCGACGATTTCTTCAGGTCGCCGGCTTCGATGATGACGCGGCATTCGTTCGACGGCGCCGCGATCACCTGCTCGACCGAGCCGGCGATGTTGCGCGAGCCGGGCCGCACCAGCACGGCGCGGCGGCCGCCGAACAAGGGCACGGTGTGCGCTTCCTCGACGAGACGCGAGGGATTGGCGGAGAGGTCCTCGCCTTCGAGACGCACGAACGAGAACGGATCGTTGACGTCATCGACCGAGGCTTTGACCAGCGCATCGACACGCTCGCGCACCAGGCCGGAATCGGGGCCATAGACCAGCACGACCGGCATGCGCGGATCGGGTTTGGCGACGAAGCGATCGACGTCGGCGGCTTTGATGGCGGTCATGGGTCTCTTGTCCCGGATCTGCGATGCACCGTTTCACGCTGCATCGCGTCCGGGACAGGTTATGTCCCCGCGACGAAGTACGACGCCAGGCGGTTGCGGATGTTTTCGGAGATCGACTTGGCGGCGCGGTTCTCGGCGTCGCGCAGGCCGCGGTCGCCGGCGAAGCGCTGCTGCTGGCCCGGAATGTTGTAGGACACGCGGGCGAAGGTATAGCTGGTGAACAGCGTCCTGCCGGTGCCGTTGTCGATGAGCGAATAGGTGGCGTTGATGCCGTAGTTCTGGATTTCGGGACGGGCGCTGTTGATGTCGACGATGACCTGGCGCGTGCTCGCCGCCATGCTGATCTTGACCTTGTAGGCGCTCGAGGCGGCCGGGCCGCCGCCGGTCAGATCGAAGATCAGGTTGTTGCGCACCTCGACGGCGAGGCGGGAAAGCGGCGTGGCGGCCGGCGCCACGATCTGCTCGACCTCGACCGACGACAGCTTGTCGGCGACATTCACGCTGGCCGCGCCCGGGCTGTTCGCGCCGGAGCCGTACATCGGCTGGAAGCAGCCGGCGGTCAGGCCCGCGAGGGCGAGAACGAGGGCCGCCCGGACAGCGGTGCGGACGAGGCGCGGGGCGCTAGACGACGACATTCACGATCCTCTGCGGGACGACGATGACCTTTTTCGGGCTCTTCCCGTCCAGCGCCTTCTTTACCTCATCGAGGGCGAGAACGGCAGCCTCAATCTCGTCCTTGCCGGCCTCGCGCGGGACGGTCACGTCGGCGCGCTTCTTGCCGTTGATCTGGACCGGCAGGGTAATCGAGCTTTCCACCAGCAGGGCCGGCTCGATCTGCGGCCACATCTCGGTCGCGACCAGGGTCTTGTGGCCCAGCACCGCCCAGCACTCCTCGGCCAGATGCGGCATCATCGGCTGGAACAGCCGGACCAGGATGTCGCCGGCCTCGCGGAGGCTCCAGGCGAAATCCGGCGACGGGGCGGTTTCGGCCGAGCCGATCGAATCCGACAGCGCGTTGGCGAACTCGTAGATATGCGCGACGCAGCGGTTGAAACGCAGCTTCGAGATATCGTCGCTGACATTGTTGAGCGCGCGGTGCGCCGCCTTGCGAAGTTTGAGCGAGTCCTCGCCGAACGACGCCGGCTTGGCGTCGGGCGCGGTGACGTCGGCGACTTCGCCGATGAGGCGCCACAGCCGCTGCACGAAGCGCCAGGCGCCCTGCACGCCTTCCTCGGTCCAGATCACGTCGCGCTCGGGCGGCGAATCCGACAGCATGAACCAGCGCGCGGTGTCGGCGCCGTAGGAGGCGATGATGTCGTCGGGATCGACGACGTTCTTCTTCGACTTCGACATCTTCTCGATGGAGCCGATCTCGATCGCCTCGCCGGTCGCCGTGACCTTCGCGGTACGCGCCTCACCCATGCCCTCGATGGTGACATTCGCGGGCTCGACCCACTGGCCGGCCTTGTCGCGATAGGTCTCGTGCACGACCATGCCTTGCGTGAACAGGCCGGCGAAGGGCTCGTCCATGCCGATATGGCCGGTCTTCTTCATGGCGCGGGTGAAGAAGCGCGAATAGAGCAGATGCAGAATCGCGTGCTCGATGCCGCCGATATATTGATCGACCGGCATCCAGTTATTGGCGACCTTCGGCGTCGTCGGCGCGGTCTCGTTCCACGGATCGGTGAAGCGCGCGAAGTACCAGGATGAGTCGACGAAGGTGTCCATGGTGTCGGTCTCGCGGCGCGAGTCGCCGCCGCAGGACGGACACTTGACGTTCTTCCAGGTCGGATGACGGTCGAGCGGATTGCCCGGCTTGTCGAAGGTGACATCGTCGGGGAGCTTCACCGGCAAGGTCTCGACCGGCGCCGGCACCACGCCGCACTTGTCGCAGTGAATGATCGGGATCGGACAGCCCCAGTAGCGCTGGCGCGAAATACCCCAATCGCGCAGGCGATAATTGACCTGCCGCTGCGCCACCGGGCGATTGCCGCGCGTCGTTGCGGCGAGCTTGTTCGCGACCGCGTCGAAGGCCTTGTCCGGCGTCATGCCGTTGAGGTCGATGACGTCGTTCCTGGAATTGAACATCGTGCCGTCGCCGTCATAGGCGGTGCCGGTGACGACGAAGGTGTTCGGGTCCTGACCCGGCGGCAGCACCACCGGCGTATTGCCGAGACCGTATTTGTTGACGAAGTCGAGGTCGCGCTGGTCGTGCGCCGGACAGCCGAAGATGGCGCCGGTGCCGTAATCCATGAGGATGAAGTTGGCGACATAAACGGGCAGCGTCCAGTTCGGATCGAACGGATGCACCGCCTTGATGCCGGTGTCGAAGCCCATCTTCTCCGCGGTGTCGATGGCTTCCTGCGATGTGCCGAGATGCTTGGCCTCGGCGATGAAAGCCGCGAGTTTCGGGTTCTTGGCCGCCGCCGCCTGCGCCAGCGGATGATCGGGCGCGATCGCCATGAACTTGGCGCCGAACAGGGTGTCCGGCCGCGTCGTGAAAATCTCGAGCTCGGTCTCGGCTTCGCCTTTAGAATTTTGCGGCGTCGTCGCCGTGTCGAGCATGAAGCGGATCAGCAGACCTTCGGAGCGGCCGATCCAGTTCTTCTGCATCAGCCGGACCTTGTCCGGCCAGCGATCGAGCCTGTCGAGCGCGTCGAGCAGCTCTTCGGAGTAATCGCTGATCTTGAAGACCCACTGATAGAGATTGCGCTGCTCGACCAGGGCGCCGGAGCGCCAGCCGCGGCCGTCGATCACCTGCTCGTTGGCGAGCACGGTCTGGTCGACCGGGTCCCAGTTCACCTTGCGATATTCGCGCGCGACCAGCCCCGCCTTGAGGAAGTCGAGGAACATGCGCTGCTGGTGCTTGTAGTAGGACGGATCGCAGGTCGCGACCTCGCGCGCCCAGTCGAGCGACAGCCCCATGGACTGGAGCTGCTTCTTCATGGTCGCGATATTGGCGTAGGTCCATCCCTTGGGGTGGACCTTGCGGTCCATGGCCGCGTTCTCGGCCGGCATGCCGAAGGCGTCCCACCCCATCGGGTGCAGGACGTTCATGTTCATCGCCCGTTTGAAGCGGGCCACCACGTCGCCCATGGTGTAGTTGCGCACGTGCCCCATGTGGATGCGCCCCGACGGATAGGGGAACATTTCCAGCACGTAGTATTTCGGGCGGGGGTCGTCGTTCTTGGTGGCGTAGATGCCGGCCTCATCCCAGGCTTTTTGCCATTTGGGCTCGGCGGCTCGGGCGTTGTAACGCTCGGTTTTGCTCGAATCTGCGGTCATTTCCGGCTCTTTTCAGGAGCGGGGGTGGTCGCATGGAACGGGGCGGGGGGTCAACGGGCGAGGCGCATGGCAGCGACCGCGGCTCCGGCATGTTGGACTCTTTGACAACATGCTCACCCTGTTGGTATTATCTCCAACATGCCGGCCGAACTGTTGCTGAACGAGCGGCACGTCCTCGACGAAGAGGCCTTCGTCGAAATTGTCGTCTGGCGTGTGCCCGCCGCGGTCAGGGGATCGCGGCACCGCCTCAAATATCGCCTGGCCCTTGTCAGCAACGGCATTTGCGTTCTGCGCTACGATAACGAAGCCGGCAAAGGCGATCACCGGCACATCGCGGACGCGCAGGAGCCACACACCTTCTCGGATCCGGAAAAGCTGCTCGAAGACTTCTGGTCGGCGTTGAGAACTGGAGAATGCGATGAATGCCGTTACCCTCGAAGTCGCATCGCTCGATGAGGTAAAGCGCCGCGCCCGTGGCGCCTTTCAGGGCCATGCCCAAGGCACACGCATCAGCTTTGAGACGCCCGAACTTCTGTTCAAGCTCCTGACCGCGAAGCGCTGGGAAATCCTGCGCGCCATGACGGGCGCTGGCGCAATGACCATTCGCGAAACGGCCCGCCGGGTCAGCCGGGATGTCAAAGCCGTACACGGCGATGTGCACGCCTTGTTGCGCGCGGGTGTTTTGCAAAAGACGGAAGCGGGAAAGATTGTCTTTCCGTTCGACGCCATCCGGCTCGACGTCACGGTCAGCGCCGCCTGACGGCGACAATTCAGCCGCCCGCGATCACCTTGGCGATCGCCTGCACAAGCATCTCAGGTCGATACGGCTTCTCGATCAGCGGCGCATTGAAGCGCGTGACCTGGGGATCCGTGGTGGCAAGTCCGCTTACGAATACAAACGGGATACCGCGTTCCTGCATCATTGACGCGACCGACAGACCGCTCTCGATGCCGCCGCCGATATGCAGATCGACAATGGCGAAATCGAATGGGCCCTGGCCTTCAAGAGCTTCGCGCGCCTTTTCGGGACTGCCCTGGCAGACGACCTTCGCGCCCGAGTCCTCCAGGAGGGCTTCGAGATCGAGCACAATCAAAAATTCATCGTCGACGACGAGGCCGCGCTTGTCGGCCAGCAGCCGATCACGATTTTCCACGATGGAATCCCTCCGGTTCCTGGACGGGAACTTTTGGGTTTTGTCACCAGTTGTCGTGGCAACGCATTTAAATAAGACACAGTGTGTCGATATTTGGAGTGATATATCGGCGCATCATGGCTGGCGTGCGGCACGGCGCCATCTAAAGTGAGCGCCTCATGATTCTCGGAAATGCGCGGCCGAACGGCCACATTACGCCCTGCGAGGAATGCCCGCTGCGCCGGGTGCCTTGCCTGCGCGAGTTCAGTCCTGAAGAACTTGAATTCGTCAAAAGGTTCAAGATCGACGAACTGCACGTCGAGCCGGGCGCGAGTTTTTTAACCGAGGGCACGCGGAGCGAGCATCTCTACACGATCCTCGAGGGCTGGGCGTTCCGGTACAAGGTGCTCGACGACGGCCGCCGCCAGATCCTCAATTTCGCGCTGCCAGCCGACATGGTCGGGCTGCAAGGGGCGGTGATGGAAGAGATGGAGCATTCGGTCGAGGCGCTGACGCCACTGACCTTGTGTATCCTGCCGCGCCGCCGGCTTTACGAGCTCTATTCCCAGTATCCGACCCTGGCTTTCGACATCACCTGGCTGGCCGCCCGCGAAGAGAAGATGCTGGAAGAGCATCTGGTCAGCATCGGGCGGCGCAGCGCGCTTGAGCGCGTGGCCTATGTTCTTCTTCATGTCTATGGCCGCGCCAAGGAGCTCGGGATGGTCCGGGACAATGTCGTGGCGTTTCCGTTCACACAGCAGCATCTGTCTGACGCGCTCGGCCTTTCGCTGGTTCACACCAACAAGACCCTGAAGCGGCTTATCGCGACCAAGGCGATCCGCTGGCAGGGGCGGCAGTTCGAAATGCTCAACGGCGCCGTGCTCGATCAGATCGCCGGCTCCGGCTATTCGGGGCAGAAGAACCGGCCTTTTATCTGAGCCATTTCAACCCCGTCGCCGCCGGGCTTGTCGCCGCGACCCCGCTTCGTTAGGCAGGGACTTTGCTTATTGACCGGGATGGCCGGGGACAAAGCCCGGCCACGACAGTATGACGACACAAGGCCTTCTTCACGTTCGCGCCGAAATCGCGCGCGCCTGCAAGGACGCCGGCCGCGATCCGGCGGGGGTTATATTGATCGCGGTGTCGAAGACGTTTCCGGCAGAAGAGATCGCGCCGGTCATCGAAGCCGGCCAGCGCGTGTTCGGCGAGAATCGCGTGCAGGAGGCCAAGGGCAAATGGCCGGCGCTGATCGAGAAATATCCCGGCATCGAATTGCATCTGATCGGGCCGTTGCAATCGAACAAGGCCAAAGAGGCGGTGGCGCTGTTCGACGCCATTCACTCGGTCGATCGCGCCAGCCTGTGCGAAGCGCTGGCGAAAGAGATCGACAAGGCAGCCAGGGCGCCGACCCTGTTCGTGCAGATCAACACCGGGGCTGAGCCGCAGAAGGCCGGCGTGTTGCCTCAGGATGCCGATGTTTTCATCAAGACCTGTGTGCAGACCTACGGTCTGACGATCTCCGGCTTGATGTGCATTCCGCCCGCCGAGGACGCGCCGGGGCCGCACTTCGCCCTGACGGCCAAGATCGCGGCGCGCAACGGGCTGAAGCTGTTGTCGATGGGCATGAGCGCGGATTTCGCCGACGCCATCGCGCTCGGCGCCACGCATGTCCGAGTCGGCAGCGCCATCTTCGGCTCGCGGCCGCCTTTGCTTACCTGAATCGCGACGGCAGGATCGGCTTGGCCGGTGCACCGGGCGCCGCGTTGCCGTTGCCGAGCTGGTCGAGCGGCTTCTTCAGCAAACTCGAGCGCAGCGAGTCCGGCCGCTGCGGCGTTGCAGGAGGCGGCGCGGTGTAGGGCGCGGCGGTGACCGGCGCATAGGACGGCGCCGGCGCCCGCACATATTGCGAGCCGAGATTGGGCGGCGTTGGCGGCTGATAGGCCGCCGGTGGGGCGGGCTGCAGCGGAGGCGCTTCGAAGGGCGAGGCGCCGTCGTCATACAGATCGTCGGCGATGCGCTGGCTCATGCTGGCGCTGCGCCAGCGATCGATGACCGAGGTCAGCAGATCACGATCCATGTTGAGACCGGCCTGCGATTGAGTAGAGCCGGAGGCTTCGCTGTTCGGCCGCTTGTCGGGCGTCAATTCGAGGAAGCGCATGCGCGTCGGCAGCGCGACGCCGGCGCCGAAGGCGAAGACCTCGCGGGTGCCGAGCGACGGAATGAAATCGAGCAGGCTGCCGGCGGCGTCCGAGACCGCCGAACGGATCAGTTTCTGATCGCCTTCGCTCGACAGGCGCATGACGAACAAGGTCGAGCACTGCGAGATGATGGTGGTGTCGATCTCGGCCGGGCGCTGCGTGACGAGGCCGAGAAAGACGCCGTATTTACGGCCTTCCTTGGCGATGCGCGACAGCGCGCGCTTGGTCGGGCCGAAGCCGATCTTCTTGTCGGCCGGCGCGTAGCGGTGCGCCTCTTCGCACACGAACAACAGCGGCGCGACGCCGTCGCTCCACAGGCCGAAGTCGAAGGCCATGCGGCACAGCACCGAGACGACCGAGTCGACGACCTCGGCCGGGAAGCCCGCGAGCTGCATCACGGTCATCGGCTTGCCGTTCGGCGGCAGGCGGAACAGCGAGCCGAGAATTTCCGCCATGGTGTCGCCGCCGATGTTCGCGTTCTCGAACATGAAGGCGTAGCGCGGATGATTGCGGAAGGTCTGGATGCGGCCGATCAGGCGATGATAGACGGTGGCGCGCGAGCGGTTCTCCAGCTTGCCCATGCGCTCGTCGAGCTGGGCGATGAGATCCTCGATGCGGTACGGCACCGGCGTGTCGGCGGTGAAGCCGAAGTCGCGCGCTTCCTTCTTCTTGCTCAGCAGGCCGTTATTGTTGCCGCCGCCGCCGTTGCGCAGCTGCAGATAGGCGCTTTTGGCGAGCGGGATGACCTCGGCGAGAATCTCGACTTCCTCGTCGACGCCGGGACGGCCGCCGAAGAAAGCGTCGATGGTTTCCTCGAAATTGAACAGCCAGAACGGCAGGCGCAGGTTGCGCGGGTTAAGGACATTGGCCTTGTCGCCGAAGCAGCGGCCGTACTCGTTGTGCGGATCGACCAGGAAGATGCGCAGGTTGGGGCGCGTCTCGAGAATCTGCTGCAGGATGATGGCGACGCCGCTCGATTTGCCGACGCCGGTGGTGCCGAGGATGGCGAAGTGCCGGCTGACCAGGCTGTCGATGTCGATATGCACGCCGATACTGGCGTTCTGCTGCAGGTCGCCGATATTGGCGTGGTTGCCGCCGGGCGCGCCATAGACGAAGCGCAGCTCGCGCTCGCCGAGCATGGCGGCCTGGTCGCCGATATTGGGATATTCCGCCACGCCGCGCTGGAAGCGCACGCTGCCGCCGATGGATTTGATTTCCCCGATCAGGTCGAGATGGGCGATCTTGCGGTAGGCGGTGCCGCCTGCGGCGCTGGCGACCGCCTCTTCCTTGACGTCGGTGATGAGCGCGACGATCAGCGCCCTCGGCGTCGTCAGAGCCATGAATTTGCCGACGGTCGGCGTCTCGCCGTCGAGCGGGCGTCCGGTCAGGTCAACGCTGGCCTGAGAGCCGTTGACGGCAATCACCCGGCCCAGGGGCTGCAACGATGATGATGTGCCGGTGTCCTGGCCAGTGTCCATATTCACCTCGAGCCGCGCCTGTCTTGGGTTTGTCGTCCGTCCGCCCGAGTGCAAAATAACAAGATGTGTTGCGGGGTTTGTTAACATGACTGAATCCGCCGCGGCGGATGCCTGCATGCTTAAGGAACCGTAGCCGGCCCCCCGCGGGGCGGGCCGGCTACGACCCGCCCCGCGCCCCGCGCCCCGCGCGACGTGATTGTAGGTATTTTTAACGCGGATTTTCTTGACGGCGTTTTGGGCCGGACGTATTGGCAGACCACTTGAACGGAACTTGAGCCATCATCACTCTGGACCCAATGGACAACTACCCTAGTTGCGCCGCGGCAACCGGCCTGCCGGCTTCCGAGGCGCTTCACAACATCGATGCAAACCGTTCTCGCGCGGTCTCGCGGATGAACGAGGGTAGGGCCTAGGCTCCAACGCTCGCTCACCTCCGGGGTCCGCCGAGACCGATCGGAGGTGAGCCATGAAGCTCGCTCGCACAGCTTTTGCCGTCATTCGCGGTGGCGAATACCATCGCCCGTCTTTTGCACCGGGTCGCCTGACACCGCCGGCCGCCCCGCGCCCTCACGCCGAGCGACGCCTCGTCGCGCGCTGGCGCGTCTGCCCCGGCACGCAGCGTCTCGTCTGCGAGTGGTCGACGGACGATAGTACCGACGAACCTGGGTCTACGGACCGGCGCAGCCGTTTTCGCACCACGGGACGAACGCGACATCCGGCTGTCATTTCGCGGCCATATGCCAGAACACTTTCGCGATCATCGCGACTCGAACCGCTCGCCGACCTCTTATTCCCCTGAACGTCGAAGGCAAGGTGGCCATCATGCGTGGCACGATTCCAATTTCAGTCGAGCAAGGTCAGCGCCGTGGCTTCACGCGGTGGGATATCATTGCGGCGCTGCTCGTTCTCGGCCTGCTGGTGTTCATCGGTGAAGCCAGCCGCCAGCTTCTGCAGCCGTTGACCGAATTGCAGGCGGCGCCGGTGTCGCTCGATCCGATGCGGCTTCCCGAATATGCCGCGCGCACGACGCTGCGCATGCTGGTGGCGTTGCTGCTGTCGCTGGTCTTCACATTCACCTACGCGACCCTGGCGGCGAAGAGCCGACGGGCCGAGAAGCTGCTCGTGCCGCTGCTCGACATCCTGCAATCGGTGCCGATCCTCGGCTTCATATCGGTGACCGTGGTGTTCTTCATGTCGCTGGCGCCAGGGCGCGTGCTCGGCGCCGAGTTCGCGGCGGTATTCGCCATCTTCACCAGCCAGGCCTGGAACATGGCCTTTTCCTTCTATCAGTCGCTGCGCACGGTGCCTGTCGAACTGCTGGAAGCGTCGCGGGTGTTCCGGCTGTCGCGCTGGATGCAGTTCTGGCGCGTCGAAGCGCCGTTCGCGATGCCACAGTTGATCTGGAACATGATGATCTCGATGTCCGGTAGCTGGTTCTTCGTGGTGGCGTCGGAGGCGATCAGCGTCGGCAATACGACGGTGACGCTCCCGGGCATCGGCTCGTACATTGCGCTGGCGATCACGCAGGAGAATCTCCACGCCGTCATCTGGGCTATCGTCGCGATGCTGATCGTCATCCTGCTGTACGATCAGATCCTGTTTCGGCCGCTGGTCGCGTGGGCCGACCGGTTTCGCTTCGAACAGCAGGCCGGGGTGATGCCGCCGCGTTCCTGGCTTCTCGACGTTCTGCGTCGCTCCGGCGCGGTGGCAACTGCGATGGCGCCGCTTGGCTGGCTATGGCGGCGCACTATGCGGTGGTCCCGATTCGAGCCGGGCTCCCGAATGGCGGCGGTCAAGCGGCTGGACAGCCGCTGGCTCGACGGCCTCTGGATGGTCTGCCTGTTGGCGTTGGCGGCTTACGTGGTGTGGCGCGTCGCCGACTTCGTCGCCGACAGTATCTCCTGGCAGGAGTTCGGGCGCGCATTGCTGCTTGGCGCGGTGACGCTCGGGCGTGTCATCATTCTGATCGCTGTCGCAACCGTCATCTGGCTGCCGCTCGGTGTGATAATCGGCATGCGACCGCGCCTGGCGCAATTTATCCAGCCGGCCGCCCAGTTCCTTGCCGCGTTTCCGGCCAACGTCCTGTTTCCGATCGCCGTGTCCGCGATCGTGGTGCTCAAGCTCGATCCGAACATCTGGCTGAGCCCGCTGATGATCCTCGGCACCCAGTGGTACATTCTGTTCAATGTCGTCGCCGGCGCGATGTCGATCCCGTCCGAGATGCGCGACGTCGGCACCAATCTGCAGATTCGCGGCTGGCTGTGGTGGCGTAAAATCGCGATCCCCGCGGTGTTTCCTTATTACGTCACAGGCGCCATCACGGCGTCGGGCGGATCGTGGAACGCCAGCATCGTCGCCGAGGTCGCCAGTTGGGGAAACACGAAGCTGCAGGCCTACGGGCTCGGCGCCTATATCGCGCAGGCCACCGAAGCCGGCGACTTCCAGCGTCTCGTTCTCGGCGTGGCGGTGATGAGCTTCTACGTCGTCATCCTCAACCGCATCTTCTGGCGGCCGCTGTACTGGTACGCCGAACGCAAATTCCGTCTCGAATAGAGAGAGCGCCAAATGACCGAAGCATTGCTGGAAATTCGCTCCTGCTGCCAGGCTTTTCCGAAGGCCGACGGCGAGGCCCTCCTTGTGCTCGACGATATCAATCTCACCATGAAGGAAGGCGAGATCATCGGGCTGCTCGGCCGATCGGGTTCCGGGAAGTCTACCTTGCTGCGGCTTATCGCCGGGTTGGCGCAGCCGGTCAAAGGCAGCCTGATCTACCAGGGGCATACCATCAGCGGGCCCGCTCCCGGCATCTCGATGGTCTTTCAGAGTTCGGCGCTGTTTCCATGGCTGACCGTGCTGGAAAATGTCGAACTCGGCCTCGAGGCGCTCGGCCTGCCGGAGGACGAGATCCGCACCCGCGCGCTGGCCGGCATCGATCTCATCGGTCTCGACGGTTACGAGTCGGCTTATCCGCGCGAACTTTCCGGCGGCATGCGCCAGCGCGTGGGTTTTGCGCGTGCGCTGGTCGTGCATCCGAACATTCTGCTTATGGATGAGCCGTTCTCGGCGCTCGATGTGCTCACCGCCGAGACGTTGCGCACCGATTTTCTCGAGTTGTGGAAAGACGGCCGGCTGCCGATCAAGGGAGTCGTGCTGGTAACGCACAACATCGAGGAAGCGGTGCTGATGTGCGATCGTATCCTCGTCTTCTCGCGCAATCCCGGCCATATCACCGAGGAAATCAAGGTCGATCTGCCGCATCCGCGCAGCCGCATGGATCCGATGTTCCGCGATCTGGTCGAGCGCAGCTATGTCGCGCTGACGGCGCGGCCGGCGCCGGCCCGCACCGCGGATCGTTTCGCAGCGGCCGGAATCGATCTTGTTCTGCCGCGGGTGTCGGCCAACCTGCAGGCCGGCCTTGTCGAGGCCGTGGCCGGCGCGCCGTATAACGGACGCGCCGATCTTCCGGTGATCGCCAGCACGCTGCAGATGGAAGTCGACGATCTCTTCCCCGTCGCCGAGGTATTGCAGCTTTTGCGCTTCGCCGACGTGGGCGGCGGCGACATCCATCTCACCGAGGCCGGCAAGCAGTTTGCCGAAGCCGGGGTGGATGACCGCAAGAAGCTGTTTCAGAAACAGCTTCTCGCCAACGTCCCGCTCGCCCAGCATATCCGCCGCGTGTTGCAGGATCGCGCCAATCATGAGGCCCCGAAGCGGCGTTTCATCGACGAGCTCGAAGATCACATGACGGAGGAAACGGCCGACTCCACGTTGCGCGCGGTGGTGGCCTGGGCGCGTTTCGGCGAGGCCTTCGCTTATGACGATCGGTCGGAGACGTTCAGTCTCGACAACCCGACCTGAGTCTCAGTCCACCACAATGCGGGTGCGCGGGCCGATACGATCCAGAAGCCTGCGCAGGGCGCGGAGTTCGAGCGCGACGCATCCCGCCGTCGGCGCGAATTGCGGCCGCGCGGCGTGGATGAACACGGCGCTGCCGCGGCCGGCGATGCGCGGGCGGGTGTTGTGATCCAGCTCGATGATGAAGTCGTAGAGATGATCGGCGCGCGCCAGCCGGTCGGCGGTCGAGCCCGGCGGCACCTTGACCGGCCGGTTGTAGTGCCGCGATGCCGGGTCCTCGCACCAGCCGTCGTCCGCCTTGATGCGGTGCGACGGCAGGAGGGTCGCCGGCCGGACGTGGCGCTCGCTGCGCCACCACAGCCGCTTCAGCCGGAAGCTGCCGCGGGGGGTGCCGCCGTCGCCCTCGCGCTTGTTGGCCTTGATGCCGCCGCGGCCGATGGCGACCGGCAGGACGACCGGGCCGGCGGTCAGCCAACCCTGCCGGGGGTTGCCGGGCCGGCGGCGGACGCGGAGGGTGGAGAACGTACGAGTGATCATTCTGGGCCGGCAGCCTAACCGCGATTCGAGCCTAAATGCCAGTTTCGGCTTGCCTTTTTCCGTGCGGGATGGATAAGGCCCTAGGAATTTCCTATTCCGTCCAGCGCCGATATGATGACGTTTGTCACCCGTGAGGAGACTGCCACGCAATGGCCAGCAAGCGGACCGTTCTGATTGTCGATGACGATGCCGAACTGCGCGAAGCGCTGGTCGAGCAGCTGGCGCTGCATGACGAGTTCGACACCGTCACCGCCGAAAACGGCACCAAGGGCGTGCAGACCGCCAAGGGCGACCAGGTCGATCTGGTGCTGATGGATGTCGGCCTGCCGGATATCGACGGCCGCGAAGCCGTGCGCATCCTGCGCAAGGGCGGCTTCAAGTCGCCGATCATCATGCTGACCGGGCACGATACGGACAGCGATACCATCCTCGGCCTCGAGTCCGGCGCGAACGATTATGTGGTCAAGCCGTTCCGCTTCGCCGTGCTGCTGGCGCGCATCCGCGCGCAACTGCGTCAGCACGAGGCCAGCGAGGATGCGGTGTTCACCATCGGGCCGTATTCCTTCCGGCCGAGCTCCAAGCTGCTGCTCAATCCGAAAGGCAACAAGGTCCGGCTGACCGAAAAGGAAACCGCGATCCTGCGCTATCTCTACCGCGCCGGGCAGAAGCCGGTGTCGCGCGAGACGCTGCTGCAGGAAGTGTGGGGCTACAATTCCGGCGTCACCACGCACACGCTCGAAACGCACATCTACCGGCTGCGGCAGAAGGTCGAGAAGGACGCCGCGACGCCGGCGATCCTGGTGACCGAAGCCGGCGGTTACAAGCTGGTGCCGTGACAAATTTCCCGGTTGTCATTCCGGGGCGAATGCGAGTGCATTCGAGCCCGGAATCCATAACCCCAGCGCTGCGGCGTATGGATTCCGGGCCCGCTTATTTCATTCGCGTCCCGGAATGACGAGGTCGAATGTCCCTCGATGACGACATAGCCTTCTTTCGTCAGGTGCCGCTGTTCGCGGCGCTGGACAAGGAGGCCGTGCGCATCCTCGCCATCGGCGCGGAGACGCGGTCGTTCCAGATGGGCACGGTGCTGTTCTATGCCGGCGATCTTGCCGACGGCGGCTATATCGTGCTCGACGGCACGCTGACGCTCGAATCCGGCACATACGATGAAGACAAGGACCGCGTCGTCGGTTCCGGCACGCTGATCGGCGAACTGGCGATGCTGACGGACATGGTCTGGCATTTCACCGCGGTGGCGCGCGAGCCGGTGACGGTGGTGCGCATCACGCGCAACCTGTTCCGCAAGATGCTCGAGGGTTATCCCGCCGCGGCGGTGACCATGCGCGATCTGTTCGCCAGGCGGCTCGACGCCTGGCAGGGCGAACTGAACGCCGTGAAGAAGATGATGGAGAAGTGACCGCCGTCATCCTGAGGAGGGCGTGAATGCGCCCGTCTCGAAGGATGGGGCGGCCTATGGTTCGAGACGCGCACCAAGTGGTGCGCTCCTCACCATGAGGCCGATCACATCTCCACCGTCGCCGTGACCGGCACATGATCCGACGGCTTTTCGTAGCCGCGGAAGTCCTTGGCGATCTTGATCTTCGAGACCTGGCCGGCGAGCGCGTCGGACGTCCAGACATGATCGAGCCGGCGGCCGCGATTGGACGTCAGCCAGTTGTCCATCGCGCGATAGCTCCACCAGGTGAAGATCTTTTCAGGCTCGGGCGTCAGAACGCGCATGGTGTCGATCCAGCCGCCGGCCTTCTGCGCGGCGGTGAGCTTCTCGCATTCGATCGGCGTGTGCGACACCACTTTCAACATCTGCTTGTGGCTCCACACGTCATGCTCGAGCGGCGCGACATTGAGATCGCCGACGAGAATGGCGCGCTGGCCCGGCGCCGGGCGCAATGACGGCAGCACCGTCATCTCGTCGAGGAAGTCGAGCTTGTGCCTGAACTTGACGTTGACCTCGGGGTCCGGCTCGTCGCCGCCGGCCGGCACATAGAAATTATGCACCGTCAGCGGGTCTTTCAGGCCGGCGCGCTCGCCGAGCACGATCGAGATGTGCCGGCAGTCGGTCTTGCCGCAGAAGTTCTCGATGCTGAAGCTCTCGAACGGCACGCGCGAGACGATGGCGACGCCGTGATAGCCCTTCTGTCCGCTCAGCGCGGTGTATTCATAACCGAGCCGGTGAAAGCGTTTGAGCGGGAAGGCGTCGTCTGGACACTTGGTTTCCTGCAGGCACAGCACGTCGGGGCGCGCGCTCTTCAGGAATTTGGCGACAAGGTCGATGCGCAGGCGGACGGAATTGATATTCCAGGTGGTGACTTTGAGGGACATGGCGCGGGTAATTTAGGGGTGGCGCGCCGTGATTGCCATGTATGGAAGGAGTTTGTCCCCTCTTGTCATTCCGGGACGCCACGAAGTGACGAGCCCGGAATCCATACTCACTGACCGGGGTTATGGATTCCGGGCTCGCACGCTACCGCGTGCGCCCCGGAATGACGGTCAGCGGTACCTGGTGTAGTCCACCTTGAACAGGCTCGGGTCGGGCGTCTTGGTGGTGTCGAGGTTATAAACCGCGACGGTGGTGTCGTAGCCCTGCGGGTCCGTGACGGTCCACTGCTTGAGCTGCATGTCCTTGGCGTCGAACATCATCATCAGCCGGCTGGTGCCGACCACGCCGTTCTTTTCCTCGACCACGGCGGTGATGAAAGTCGCGTCGGCATAGACCGCGGTGAGGTTGGCGTCGCGCATCAGGTCGACGCGGTTGGCGAGCAGGAAGCGCAGCGGCGTCTGCGACAGCGGATAGACATCCTGCGTCGCCAGTTTGCGGTCGCGAATGACGACCGAGTCGCCGTCGGCGATCAGTTCGATCGGGCTTGGATCGTCATACTCGAAACGAACGCGGCCGGGCTTGGACAGATAGAACTCGCCCTCGGCGCGGCGGCCGTCGGGGCCGACCTGCACGAAGCGGCCGGTGAGGCGCGGGGTGCTGGACAGGTAATTGTTGATCCGGTCGATGATGCTGCGCTGCTCGGGCGTGAGCTGCGCGGTGGACGTCGGCGTCTTGCCGAGCAGGCCGGCGAAGGGATTGCTCGACGGGTTCGGGGCCTGGGCGCGAACGACCAGCGCCTCGGGTGGAATGTTCTTCTGCCGGATGATCGATGCGGTGACATCGTTGACGTTGGCCGCGGCGTTGATCGCCGTTTTCGCAGCAGGCTTCGCCGCGGCAGCCGCCGCATTCGGCCGGGGCTTTGGCGTCGGCACCGATTGCGCCCAAGCCGGCGCAGCCGACAAAAGGACCGGCGCGGCCAGCAACAAGGCCGCCGTGGTGATGGTCGCCGCTACTCGTAACATCAAGATCTCCGCGCCTCGCGCCTATCGATCCGCCGCCCTGCCGAAAAGATAGGAACGGGCTGTGGCTATTTCACGACCCGGAACATCCGGGATCATGCGGTGATTCGGGTTAAATCGCAGCTTGGGGAGCCGGAATATCCCGACGCCCCAACCTTCAGTAGCGGTCGCTGTTCGGATCCTCCGGGATGAGGATCTCCCGTTTTCCGGCGTGATTGGCCTGACCAATAATGCCTTCGTTTTCCATGCGTTCCATCAGCGAGGCGGCGCGGTTGTAGCCGATCTGCAGGCGTCGCTGGATGTAGGAGGTCGAGGCCTTGCGGTCGCGTTTCACGACGGCGACAGCTTGGGAATAGAGATCGCCGCCGCCGTCCGCGCCCATGCCAGTGTTGTCGAACACGGCCACGTCCTCGCCCTCTTCGAGTTCGTCCGAGGCGGTGACTTCTTCCAGATACTCAGGCGCGCCCTGCGACTTGAGGTGGTTCACGATCTTTTCGACTTCGGCGTCGGAGACGAACGGTCCGTGGACGCGGCTGATGCGGCCGCCGCCGGCCATATAGAGCATGTCGCCCTGGCCGAGCAGTTGCTCGGCACCCTGCTCGCCGAGGATGGTGCGCGAGTCGATTTTCGAGGTGACCTGGAAGGAAATGCGGGTCGGGAAGTTCGCCTTGATGGTGCCGGTGATGACGTCCACCGACGGGCGCTGCGTGGCGAGCACGACGTGAATGCCGGCGGCGCGCGCCATCTGCGCCAGGCGCTGGATCGCGCCTTCGATGTCCTTGCCGGCGACCATCATCAGGTCGGCCATTTCGTCGACGATCACGACGATGAAGGGTAGCGGCTCAAGTGTCAGCTCTTCCTTCTCGTAGATCGCCTGGCCGGATTCCTTGTCGTAGCCGGTCTGCACCGTGCGCGTCAGCGTCTCGCCTTTGGCCTTGGCTTCGGCGACGCGCTGGTTATAGCCGTCGATGTTGCGCACACCGAGCTTGGCCATGTTCTTGTAGCGGCCCTCCATCTCGCGCACCGCCCATTTGAGCGCGACGACCGCTTTCTTCGGATCGGTAACGACGGGCGTGAGCAGATGCGGGATGCCGTCATAGACGGAGAGTTCGAGCATTTTGGGATCGACCATGATCAGGCGGCACTGGTCCGGCGTCAGCCGGTACAGCAGCGACAGGATCATGGTGTTGATGGCGACCGATTTGCCCGAGCCGGTGGTGCCGGCGATCAGCAGATGCGGCATGCGGGCGAGATCGACGATGACGCTTTCGCCGCCGATGGTCTTGCCGAGGCAGAGCGGCAGCTTGGCGGTGTTCTCGTTGTAATCCTTGGTCGACAGCAGCTCGCGGAAATAAACCTTCTCGCGCACCGGGTTCGGCAGTTCGATGCCGATGGCGTTGCGGCCGGCCACCACGGCGACGCGAGCGGACACCGCGCTCATCGACCGCGCGATGTCGTCGGCAAGGCCGATGACGCGCGACGACTTGATGCCCGGCGCGGGCTCGAGTTCGTAAAGAGTGACGACCGGGCCCGGCCGCGCATTGACGATCTCGCCGCGCACGCCGAAGTCGCCGAGCACGCTCTCCAGCTGCTGCGCCGCAGCGTCAATGACATCCTTCGGCATTGCCGATTTTTCGCCGGGCTTCTGCGCCGACAGGAAGTTGAGCGAAGGAAGCTGGAAGCGGCCGCCTTTCTTCTTGGCTGGCGCTGCGCTGCGCTTGACCTTGGCGGGAGCAGCTTCCTCTTCGTCTTCGTCGTCCTCGTATTCTTCCTCGTCGTCGTCGCCGTGCATCGCCGGCGCCGTGCTCGGCGCGGCGACGCGGCCGAGCGCATCGAAGCGCGGCTCCTGGCGCGAACCCTTGGCGGCAACGGGCTTGGGCTCCGCCCGGCGTTCCAGGCGGCCGCGCAGCCACAGGCCGAAGCGCGCCTTCCAGCTCAGCAGAGCGTGCACGATCATGCCGAGGAACGGCGAGCCGCGGTCGGCTTCTCCGGCTTCCTCTTCATGGTCGTCTTCGTCGTCGACTTCGGCTGCTTCGGCGAGTTCGTCGCGGCGCTTGAAGAAGGCGCCGCCCGCGACCGCGGTGGCAAAGACCGCCATCACCGCCAGAACGATGGCGACGACGACAAGGCCGATTCCCTTGAACGCGGAGCCCAAGATCAGGGCCGGGACAATCAGAACGGCATCGCCGCAAGCGCCGCCAAGCCCGGTCGGCAACGGCCAGGTGCCGATGCGCGGCAGCGTCGAGGCAAAGCCGGCGGCCAGAAACGCCGCAAGAATCCAGACCAGAGTGCGCCAGCCTTCGCCAATCGGCTTATGCGACAGCAGCCGCCAGCCCAGAATTGCTTCGGGCAGCAGCAGCAGCACGCTGGCGAGGCCAAGCAGCTGCATCGCCAGATCGGCGAAAATGGCGCCCGGGAAACCGAGCAGATTGTTGATCGGCTTCTGCGTGGCGTGGCTGAGCGAGGGGTCCTGCACAGACCAGGTGGCGAGCGCGATGGCGCCGAGCAGCGCGCAGGACAAAAGCGCCAGGCCCGCCAGTTCGCTCAAACGACGGCGCAGGATGTCGCGGAAATGATCCGCGACAAAAGCGACGACATCGAGATTGCGGTCGGTGGCTGCCATTCTTCTCTCTATTACCTCTTCACGTCACCCTTTTGAGCCAGCGCCGGTGAACAATTCATTGTCAGCCGAGAACTTCCACAATTCGGTGCAGCGCCTCGGCGGTGGTCTCGGCGTCCTGCACCATGGCGACGCGAATGTAGTCGGCGCCCGGATTGGAACCGTCGGCCTGCTCGCGCGCCAGATATCTGCCTGGTACGACGCGCACGCCGGCCTCCGCCCACAGACGTTTGGTCGCCGCTTCGCTGCCGCCCTGCTTCGACACGTCGAGCCAGAGGAAAAAGCCGCCGGCGGGACGCGTGTAGCCGTAGCGATCGGCGATGATCTGGTCGGCGAGATCGAACTTGGCGTTGTAGAGCTCGCGGTTCCGCTCGACATGCGCTTCGTCATTGTAGGCGGCGACGGCGACATGCTGCAGCGGCACAGGGACCTGCGGCGCGGCGACGTTGCGCAATTCGAGAAAGGCCGCGAGGAACTTCGCATCGCCGGCGACGAAGCCCATGCGCAAGCCGGGCAGGTTCGAGCGCTTCGACAGCGAATGGAAGACGATGGTGTTGGCGAAACCGGCGCCGGCGGCTTCGAGCATGCCGGCCGGCTTGTCCTTGCTGTAGATTTCGCAATAGCACTCGTCGGCGAAGATGATGAAGCCGTAGCGGCGGGACAGCGCAACGAGCTTGTCGAGATAGGCGCGGTCCGCCACGGCGCCCTGCGGGTTGGCCGGCGAGGCGAAATAGAAGGCGACGGTGCGCTTGAGCAGCGCCGGGTCGAGCGCGTCGAGGTCGGGCAGGAAACCGGTGTCGCGGCGGCACGGCAGATAGACGGGCTCGCATTCGGCCGCCGCCGCGCCGGCGGCGTAGGCGGCGTAGAAGGGATTGGGGATCAGCATCGCCGGCAAAGTCCCGTTACTGCCGGCGCGGTTCTTGACGTAACGGCGCGCGGCGATGGCGGCGAGGAACAGGCCTTCGCGAGTACCGTTGAGCACCAACACTTCGCTTTCCGGATCGACCGGTTTCTCCAGCGCGTAACGGCGGCCGAGCCACTGCGCGACGGCGTGACGGAACGGATCGGTGCCCTTGTTGGCGGGATATTTGCCGAATTCGGCGATGTGCTCCGCCAGCACGGGGCCGACGAAATCGGGCACGGCGTGCTGCGGCTCGCCGACCGACAGGTTGATGGCGGGCTTTCCGGGCGCGATGCCGGCGATGAGGTCGGTCAGCCGCACAAAAGGCGAGCGGCTGTTTTCGGCGGCCGCCGCGTCGGGAGAGAGGGTTTCGCGCTGGGCGGACTGCAAAGACATAAGCGACACATGCCGGGGAGGGTTGGCGCGCGATCGATTCCGCTGAACCGGCTCCCGGCAGTCGGGATCGCGCGGAGGACCCCGCGGCCAAACGTGATGCACAATAGGAGGGCCGAGGTTAAGACCCGATTAACCATCGGGGTTTTGCCGGGGCGGAAATCGCCACGCCGGCGCTATTCGCGCAAATCCGTGATCCGGGCGCGCTTTTGGGCCGTAGCATGGCCATCGATCCGCGCCTGCTGGAGGGCGACATGGCCGCCTATGCCGCTGTTTACTTCTCGATTCTGATCGTTTTCGCGATCCTCGACGCCATCTGGCTGACCAAGGCCGGACAGGCGCTCTACCGCCCGGTTCTCGGCGACATTCTTGCAGATACCGTTCGGGTAGCGCCGGCCATTGTCTTCTATCTGATGTATCCGCTGGGGGTCGCGATCTTCGCGGTCGTTCCGGCACTGCGGGCGAATTCGCTGCAACACGCCGTCGTCCACGGCGCGCTGTTCGGCCTGTTCGCCTACGCGACCTATGATCTGACCAATCACGCCACCATGCGGAACTGGGCGACGCACATCACCTTGATCGATATGGCCTGGGGCGCTTTCCTGACCGGCATTTCAGCCACGCTCGCCTATCTGGCGAGCCGCGCCCTCATCGCGCATTTCGAACTGAGGTTCTGATCAGGCCGGCTTCAGCCGGTAGTGGCTGACGCCCCAGATGTCGCCATTGTCGTAACCGAACAACCCTTCGGTTGCGAGAAAAAACAGGCGCCAGCGGCGCTGCCACAGCGCGGCGTCGCTGCCATAGACGCTTTCCATGATGACGCGGATGGCGTCGGCGTTGTCGTCGAAGTTCTTCAGCCACAGCCGCGCGGTGTCGCGGTAATGCGTGCCGCTCCAGCGCCAGTCCTGTTCGACCGCGAGGATGTCCGAGAATTCCCGGATGAAGTCGTGACTCGGCATGATGCCGCCGGTGAAAAAATGCTGCGCGATCCAGTCGGTCTTGTCGGCGTGATCGAAGCGATACGGCGCTTCGCGGTGCGTGAAGACGTGCATGAAGAAGCGGCCGTCGTCCTTGAGCCATGAACGCACACGGCCGAGCAGCGCGCGCCAGTTCAGCATGTGCTCGAACATCTCGACCGATACGATGCGATCGAATTTGTCCCGCGGGGCAAAGGCATTCATGTCCGCGGTGATGACGGTGAGATTGCCAAGCCCCAGGGCGCGAGCGAGATCTTCAATGAACTCGCGCTGCGAGCGCGAATTGGAAACGGCGACGATGCGCGAGCCCGGATAGAGCCGCGCCATCCACAGCGACAACGAACCCCAGCCGCAGCCGAGTTCGAGGATTGACAGTCCGTCGGCAAGCCCGGCGTGGGCGGCGGTCTCAGTCAGCGCCTGCTCCTCGGCGACAGCGAGACCGTCCGCGCGACTCCTGAACAGGCAACACGAATATTTGCGCTGCGGTCCGAGCACGAGGTCGAAGAACGCCGCCGGCACTTCGTAGTGTTGCGCATTGGCGTCGTCGACATGCTCGGCGATCGGCAGGCCGGCGATGGCGGTGGCGAAGCTGCGGTTCGCGGCGTTGCCCTGGCTGCTGAGTTTGCGATGGGTGCGCCCGCACAGCGCCGCGATGCCGAGCCGCACCAGAGGATCGGGGATCGGCGTCGTCTCGACGAACTTGGTCGCAAGCGTAATGGCGCCCATGGTCACCTCCGCGGCGGAGTTGGAAAGAAGGCGCTGGTGCGCGCCTGATAGTCGCGAAACGTCTGGCCACGCGAGCGCAGCATGTGCGCTTCGAGCGGCGGGATGCCCGACACGTAGACCAGCAGCCAGTACATGCAGGCCGGCGCCAGCAGGGCGAGGTAGCCCCAGCCAAAGGCGCCGCCGATTTCGATCGCGAGCAGCGGGTAAGCGAGCCAGCCCAGCCATTCGAAGAAGTAGTTCGGGTGCCGAGACCATGCCCACAGACCGGCGTCGCAGACGCGGCCCTTGTTGGCCGGGTCGGACTTGAAGGCGCGCAACTGACGATCGGCCACGGCCTCGCCGATGATCGCCGCCATCACCACAATGATGGCCACGACATCCTGCATGCGAAACAGCGGCGCCGGATTGTGGGCTGCCAGAAACACGGCGAGCGCCAGCGGAATCGTGACCCAGGCCTGCTTTTGCAGGAGCCAGAACATCTGCCGCGGCGCGGCGTCGCCCCATGCGCGCGCCATCTCGGCATAACGCGGATCGTCGGCGATGCCGCGGCTGCGCGAGGCGATGTGCAGACCGAGTCGTGCCGCCCAGAGAGCGATGATGACCGCGACAAGGAACTGGCGCGACCCGGTCGCAGGAACTGGCGCCAGCGCGCTCACAGCTCCGACGGCGCCAAGACCGAAGGTCCAGATTGTATCGACCCAGCCCGAATTGCCGGTGCGCTGTTGAACCAGCCAGGCGCCGGCCATGATCACGGACAGCGCGATGGCAATCGACAGCAAGGCAACGAAGAATTGTGCCACCGTCATGGCTGCCTGATCCCCGACGGATTGCGTACGAAGGCCGACACATCGGCAAGCACGGGCGCGAGAAATCGCAGCATCGGAGAGAATGCGCCGATCAGGCTGAGGTGGCCGACTTTCGGGTAGTGCAGTTCCCTGACCTTGCCGCGGTGGCCGCGGATGTGGGCGGCAAGGCGCTTCGTATTGTTCGGGCTGACGACGCGGTCCTTGTGCGGAGCGACGAGCAAAGCCGGCGGCGCGCCGTTCGAAACGTAACGGATCGGCTGAGTGTCGATGCGGTTCGCCCCGCCGAAGATCGTCTGCAAGACCGGATCAACGACCGGGAGAAAGTCGTAAGGTCCAGCGAGACCGACGAAGCCTTTGACATCCGTCACCGGATCGAGGCCGACGGCGTTAAGCCAGCGCTTGTCGTAGGTCAGCATCGCGGCGTTGTAAGCGCCTGCTGAATGGCCCATGAGAATGAGATGCCGGGGATTGCCATTCCAGCGCTCAGCATTGTCGCGCGCGAAGCGCACGGCTCGGGCGGCGTCTTCAAGGAAATCCGGATAGCGCGCCTGCGGGTGTACGCGATAGTCCGGGATGACCGTCACGACGCCTTGCGCGGCGAGTGAAGCGCCGACGAAGCGATACAGCTCACGCGAGCCGCTTTGCCAGCTGCCGCCATAGAAGAACACGGCCAGCGGCGCCGGCGCGCCGGAGGCGCCGGCAGGCGTATAGACGTCGAGCAACCCGCGAGGGCCGTCCTGGTGCGGAATATCCGCATGATGCCGCCAGCCATCGCGCGGCTGAAACGCATTGAGAATACTCGTGGCCGAGAAGCCGCGCGCCGCCCAGCGCCGGATCAGGCCGCTCTGCGTCGAAGCCGAATTGATCGCGGGCGACGCCAAAGCATTCCTCTCACAACCGGACGAAAGGATTGAGCAAGGCGCCGATGAAGCCACTGAGCTTCAACTGGCCTTCAAGTGCGACGAGACAGATGCAGGTTCGTTCCTTGCCGACGATCGGACGATGCTCGACATCGCCGTCGGCATCCTCGAAGTCGCCGGCAAAGAAATCACCGCCCTCATGATGGAAGGAGCCGACAAGAATGGACGTCAGTTCGCTGCCCTCATGCGTGTGCTGCGGCAACCGGGTGCCAGGCGTGGCTTTCAACAGAAAGACGCGCACCTTGTCCTCCGGCAACAGAATGGGGCGCATTTCGACGCCAGGGCCGACCCAGCGCCAGCGGCCCATCTCATAGGGCTTGAGACAAGCAGGCATGTCCGCGTCGTCCCACGAAGGCGCAGCAGGCGCTTCGTTGCGCAGGACGGGCTCGCGTTCGATCCGCGCCAGGGTGTGCGCCAGCGCATCCTGCGACATCGGCGCCGGCGACATATCTTCGAGCATGACGCCGGCAATTTTCTCGACGCCACGCACGAAACCGCGGCAGACGGCACAGCGCTCAAGGTGACTGGCGACGACGATGCTTCGGCCGAGATCGAGGTTTCCGGCCGCATAAGCCGTCAGAGTCTCATCGGCAGGGTGATGACGGATGGTCATGATAGGTCACCCACGAGATCGCGCAGTTTGGTCATGGCGATTCTGATGCGGGATTTCACGGTGCCGAGCGGGATGCCGAGCGTCTTTGCGATCTCGGCATGCGAATGGTCCTCGAAGAATGACAGTTCAATCACTTTGATTTGCTCAAGGGGCAGTTGTCGCAACGCGTTTCGAATTCGCTCGCCACGCTCGGCGTCCGATATGATGTCGTCCGCGCCGGCGGCTTCATCAATCATCTCCGGCAGGTCGTCGCCGACGGCGACATCCCGCCATCCTTTACGGAAACGATCAATCCGCAGATTGCGGGCGATCGTAAAAATCCAGGTCGCGGCGCTGGCCCGCGACGGATCGAAGCGGTCGGCCTTGCGCCAGACGGAGAGCAGAGCTTCCTGCGCCAGTTCGTCGGCGAGGGCTTCGTCGGCGCCGGCGCGCAGGAGATAGGCTTTGATGCGCGGCGCGAAGTGATCGAACAGCGCGGTAAAGGCGGCGCGGTCCCGGCGGCGCGCCACCGCAACGATGGCCTCTGAAAAATCTAAATTCTCCAACGATTTACTGCCTGACGCTGCCCGGCGGAACCGGATCGGAGCCGGCTGTCGCGCCGATGCCGGGGCACCGGGCGAATGAGCCGAACGAAAAGCTGACCGGATCGCGCGCATACCTGCGGATACGGCCGATACCGCCGGCTGGATCACGACGCCTGTGTGATCCAAGCCTTCCGCCGGGCCGTACCTCGGCGGACTGCTCCCGGTGCTCGGGAAGTGGCGAAGCGTGAGCGGAAAGAATCATGTCCGGGGTACCTCAGTTGAAGATCGCCGTGGTTGGGACGGGCATTGCGGGCATGGCGGCCGCCTGGCAACTGACGTTCCGTCATGACATCACCGTTTACGAACGGGCGGCCCGGCTCGGCGGTCATTCCAATACTGTCAACGCCGGCGGCATTCCAGTCGATACCGGCTTCATTGTCTATAACCCGCTCAATTACCCGAACCTGACGGCGCTGTTCGACCATCTCGGCGTACCGACCAAACCGACGGAAATGTCGTTCGGCGTGTCGCTCGACCAGGGCGACCTCGAGTATTCAGGCACCAACATCGCCGGGCTGTTCGCGCAGAAGCGCAATCTGGTGCGCCCCCGTTTCCTGTCGATGCTGCGCGACCTGATGCGGTTCTATCGCAACGCCCCGGCCGCGGCCGCCGCTCTCGAAGATCCCACGATCACCCTCGGCGACTTTCTTCGCGCCGGCGGCTATGGCGACGCCTTCCGCCGCGATCATCTGCTGCCGATGGCGGCGGCGATCTGGTCGGCGCCGCCGGACAGGATGCTGGATTATCCGGCCGCCGCGTTCATCCGCTTCCATGCCAATCACGGCCTCCTGCAGATCGCCGATCGTCCCGAATGGCGAACCGTCGACGGCGGCAGCAAGGTGTATGTCGAGAAGCTGACCGCGAATTTCGCCGATCGCATCCGGCTCGATTGCGGCGCGGTGTCGGTGCGCCGGACGACCGACGGCGTCATCGTGCGCGACGGCAGCGGCCATGCCGAACGCTACGATCATGTTGTGCTGGCCTCGCATGCCGATCAGTCGCTGGCCCTGCTGGAGGATGCCGATCCGCTCGAGCGCGAGGTTCTCGGCGCTTTCCGGTACAGCCACAATCTCGCGGTACTGCACACCGATGCGCGCTTCATGCCGAAGCGCCGCGCGGCCTGGTCGAGCTGGAATTTCATCGGCGACCGCAGCAGCGAAGCGGGCGTGTGCGTGACCTACTGGATGAACCGGCTGCAATCGCTGCCGGGCCGCGATATGTTCGTCACGCTCAATCCGCCCGAGCCGCCGCATGCCGGCACGCTGCTGCACAGCGAGGTTTACGAGCACCCGATGTTCGACGCACGCGCCATGGCGGCGCAATCGCGACTGTGGTCGCTGCAGGGGCGCGGCAACACCTGGTATTGCGGCGCCTATTTCGGCGCGGGCTTCCATGAGGACGGCCTGCAAGCCGGGCTCGCCGTCGCGGAGGCGCTTGGCGGCGTGCGGCGGCCCTGGACCGTGGCCAATGAATCGGGACGCATTCATCTGGCGCCGCGCGGCGCGGCGGCATTTGCGGAGACGGTGTGATGGTAGCGGCCTCGCTGCAATCCGCCCTTTATGTCGGCTCGGTGATGCATCGTCGGCTGTCGCCGCGCCGGCATCGCCTGCGCTACCGGGCGTTCTGGGCGCTGATCGATCTCGACGAGGTCGAGGCGCTCGGCCGGCGGCTGTCGCTGTTCTCGGCGAACCGCTTAAACCTGTTCAGCTTTCACGAAGCGGACCATGGCGATGGCAGAGGCGAACCGCTCCGCGCCTATGTCGAGCGAACGCTGACGGCCGGCGGCATCGACATCGGGGGCGGCCGCATCACGCTGTTCTGCATGCCGCGCATCCTCGGCTACGTGTTCAACCCGATCAGCATCTATTTCTGCCACCGCGCCGACGGCTCCCTCGCCGCCCTGCTCTATGAGGTGCGCAATACCTTCGGCCAGATGCACAGCTATCTCCTGCCGGTATCGGGCGACGAGCCGACGGTGCATCAACGCTGCGCCAAGGAATTCTACGTCTCGCCGTTTCTCGACATGGACATGACCTATGATTTCCGCGTCGTGCCGCCGGCGGATCGCGTCTCTGTTGTCGTGGCGGCGGATGACAAGCGGGGCGCCGTGCTGGTGGCCTCGCTCGCCGGGCAGCGGCAGGAATTGACCGACCGGGCGCTGGCGGCAGTTTTTCTGAGCCTGCCCTTGATGACGATCAAAGTGATGGTTGCCATCCACTGGGAAGCTCTGAAAATCTGGTGGAAAGGCATGCGGCTATATCCGCGGCCGCCCGCGCCGACCCATGCGGTGACGGGCATCAACCACAGGACCTGAGGAAGCGCGATGGCCTCCGTCGATGCGGCTGACAATACCGCTGACAATGCAATCCATGCCTCACCGCGCCAGATCGTCGGCCGCGTGTTGCGTTCGCTCGTTCCCGAAGCGGCCTTCGGCACGCTGAAAGTCGTGACGCCGGGCGGCGAGCGCATCGAGTTTGGCGGCCCGTCCGCAGGGCCCGAGGCGGTGCTGGAGCTCCGGCGCTGGCGCTCGCTGTGGCGTCTGATGCGCGGCGGCGAGGTGGCCTTTGCCGAGGCCTTCATGGACGGCGACTGGACGACGCCCGACCTGACGCAGTTTCTCGTCTGGGCTTTGCGCAACGAGAAGGCCGCCAGCGTCAATCGCGGCCATGCCGGCGCCCGGCTGGCGCGCCGCATGGGGCACCTGCTGCGCGCCAATACGAAGCGCGGCAGCCGCCGCAACATCGCCGCGCACTACGATCTCGGCAATGACTTCTACCGGCTGTGGCTCGACCCGAGCATGAGCTACTCGTCCGCGATCTATGCTGCGCCCGATGACAGCCTGGAGCGGGCACAGCAGCACAAGCTCGACCGTATCGTTGCCCTTCTCGATGCTCCCGAGGGCAAAGATGTGCTGGAGATCGGCTTCGGCTGGGGCGGCGTGCTCGAGCGGCTGATCGGCTCGCATGACTGCCGCATGACCGGCCTGACGCTGTCGACCGAGCAACTCGCTTTCTCGCGTGCGCGTCTTGACGGGCTTGGGCTGTCCGCCAATGCCGATCTGCGGCTGCAGGATTACCGCGATGTTGACGGCCGGTTCGACCGCATCGTCTCGATCGAAATGCTGGAAGCGGTCGGCGAGCGCTACTGGCCGGTCTATTTCGACAAGCTGCGCGCCTGTCTCAAACCGGGCGGAACCTGCGTGCTGCAGGTCATCACCATCGACGAGAGCCGCTTTGCCGACTATCGCGCCCACCCCGACTTCATCCAGTCTTACATCTTTCCCGGTGGCATGCTGCCAACCAAAACCGCGGTCCGCGCCGCCGCGACCGCGGCCGGGCTGAAGCTTGGCGCTGAAGAGGCCTTCGGCATGTCCTATGCGCAAACCTTGCGCGAGTGGCGCGAGCGCTTCCTGGCGCGTTCAAAGGAAATCTCCGCGCTTGGATTGAACGAGCGCTTTCAGCGCATGTGGGAGTACTACCTTTCTTATTGCGAGGCGGGCTTCCGCTGCGGCTCGGTGGATGTCAGTCTGTTTCAGCTGCGCGGTTGACCGGCGCTCCCCAGAGGGAAGCTGGTTGGGGTGGCGGCCCTTGCGCGACCTAAACTGAAATATTAGTTTGGCAGCGCTATCGGACCTTTACCGACGCCGGGCCCATGGACGCCGAGACGAGCAGCGCCGCACCTACCCACTTTGACCGGCGCCTGCCGCTGCCACAGCAGGTCTATGCCGACCTGCGCCGCCGCATCGTCGCTCTCGAACTGCAGCCGGATGCGCCGCTGTCGCGGATCGAGCTTTCCGAGCACTACCAGATCAGCCAGACGCCGCTCCGCGAAGCCTTGCTCAAGCTGAGCGAGGAAGGTCTGGTCGCGACCTTTCCGCAGTCTCGCACCGAAGTTCGCCGCATCGATGTCGCGCAAGTGGTCGAGGCGCATTTCCTGCGCACGGCCATCGAGATCGAGGTCGTCACGCGGCTTGCCGAGAATACCGAGAAAGTACGTCTTTCTGCGGCCGAATCGACGCACGATCAGTTGGTGAAGTCCTGGGCTCGCGAACATTCTATAGAGGTGTTCTCCAAACTCGACCGGCAGTTTCACCACGATCTCTTCGCGGCCGCCGGCATGTCGAACCTGATCCAGCTCATCGATTCACGCTGCGGCCAGCTCGACCGCATGCGGCGTCTGCATCTGCAATCGTCGCAGGACGGCAAGCCGGACAAGGTCGTCAAGGACCACCAGTCGGTGCTCGATGCGGTCAATGCCGGCGATGTCGCCGGTGCGCAACGGGCGATGCGCGGTCATCTTGCCGGGACCATCGGCCGTCTCGACGATCTGCGCGCGAATTTTCCGGATTACTTCTGCTGATTGCCGACGGCCGCACGCGTTGACACTAATATATTAGTGCTCTACCTTTTGCCGAACCTCCCCGGCAGAAGGAGGCAACGGCTCGTCCAACGCCGCAAATCGAAGCGTTAGAGGGAGGATTTCAACGCTGGATCACCCACTTTCGAAACGGGTCGCTGCGCGCTCGGCCGCCCGAGCCTGACACCGGGTCGCAAATTCATATGCGTTTTTTACGCGAAAGAAGCGGCACCTTGCTGTCGCCAAAGATATGATGACCTGACAAGTTGAGCCCCAGCGTCGGCCACAGAAGCCGGCCCGGAAACGAACAACGATTAGAACCAAAGGGAGAGAACGGGAATGACGATCAAGTTGACACGCCGCGCCGTGGTCGGCGGCATTGCGGGCACAATGGCCATGGACCTGCGCGCTTTTGCCCAGACCCTGCCGATGCCGACATCGCCGGTCACGCTGAACTTCGTTGACGTCGCCGGCAATCTGGCGCTGACGCAAAAGATCATCGAGAATTACCGCGACAAGAACCCGAAGCTGGTGTCGCGCGTCAACTTCACTAAAGCGCCGGCGCCGGAATTGCCCGGCAAGATCAAGGCGCAGCAGGACGCCAATCGCGTCGATATCGACGGCGTGCTGACCGGCATCGACGCGTTGTCGGCGGGTCTTGATCAGAAGCTCTGGATCCCGATCGCTTCCGAGCACGCATCGAAGTTGCCCAAGCTCGACGACATTTATCTCGACGGCGCCAAACAGATGCAGGGGCTCGCGTCCAACAACGGCGTTTGCGTCGTGTTCTGCCCGGCCGGCCCGGTGATGGAATACATGCCGGACAAGGTGAAGCAGGTGCCGCAAACCGCGGAAGACCTGCTTGCGTGGGCCAAGGCCAACCCGAACCGCTTCATGTACGCGCGTCCGGCCAATTCCGGGCCGGGCCGTGTTTTCATGATGGGTCTGCCCTACATCCTCGGCGACAAGGATCCGAAGGATCCGATCAACGGCTGGGACAAGACCTGGGCCTATCTGAAAGAACTGGGCCAATACATCGAGTATTACCCGGCCGGCACCGGCCCGGTCATGAAGGAGCTCGGCGAAGGCTCGCGCGACATGGTGCCCTCGCAAATGGGCTGGGACATCAACCCGCGCGCTCTCGGCGTCGTCCCGAAGGAAGCCAAGGTCTTCTTCCTCAAGGGCTTCCACTGGATCCTCGACGCGCACTATCTCTGCATCCCGAAGGGCATTTCCAACGAGAAGCTCGCGGTGCTGCTCGACCTCCTCAACTTCATGCTCACGCCCGAGCAGCAGGCGATCACCTACGACGCCGGCTACTTCTATCCGGGTCCGGCGGTGAAGAACGTGACGCTGGCCATGGCGCCGAAGGAGAGCCAGGACATCATCAAGGAGTTCGGCCGCCCCGAATACGAGGCCGCGATCCGCGACAACAAGCAGGAACTGCCGCTGCTGCCCGACGGACTCGTGAAAGCCTTCGCGCGCTGGGACGAGCAGATCGGTTCGCAGAAGAAGAAGTAACCCGGCTTCGCCGCTACGCGATCGGAGAAGGCCGACGGCCCTGCCGCCGGTCTTCTTCATTCAGGCAACGACTTCGACCAAAGGAACGTTCGACAATGTCCATAGCCGCCCGCGATTTCCGCGAGTTGCGCCTCGATGGCATGTGCCGGAATTTCGGCAGTCTCAACGCGCTCAAGGGCGTGACGCTGAATGTCCGCCGCGGTGAATTCATCGCGCTGCTCGGGCCCTCCGGCTGCGGAAAATCGACTGCGCTGAACTGTCTTGCCGGCCTGCTCACGCTGACGGATGGCAGCATCTGGCTCGACCAGACGCGCATCGACGAATTGCGTCCGGAAGAGCGCGGCTTCGGCATGGTGTTTCAGAACTATGCGCTGTTCCCGCACATGACCGTGCGCAAGAACATTGGGTTCGGCCTCGCGATGCAAAACCGGCCGAAGGCCGAGATCGAGCGCAAGGTCGATGAGGCGTTGGCGATCGTCCGGTTGACCGATCAAGGCCACAAGCTGCCGGGCCAGTTATCGGGCGGACAGCAGCAGCGCGTGGCGATCGCGCGCGCCATCGTCATCGAGCCGCCTCTGGTGCTGATGGATGAGCCGTTGTCGAACCTCGACGCCAAACTGCGGATCGAGATGCGCGCCGAAATCCGGCGCATTCACGAATTGATCGGCTCGGCGACCATCTATGTCACACATGACCAGGAAGAGGCGCTGTCGCTGGCCGACCGCATCGTCGTCATGCGCGCCGGCGAGGTGCGTCAGGTCGGCGCGCCGGAAGAGCTTTATGCGCGCCCGGCCCATGCCGACGTCGCCGAGTTCATGGGCTATCGCAACCAGGTCAGAACAAAAGCCAGTGGTGCGACCGTAAGTATTGGCGGTGTGAGCCTTCCGGCCAACGCCATCGAGCCGGTGAGCGATGGCGACGCCGTCGCCGCCATCCGGCCGAACGATCTCAAGGTGGCGGCGGACGGGCCGCTCGCCGTGACGGTGGAGTCGGCGCAGTATCACGGGCAGGAATTCTATTGCTCCGGCCGCACCGCGGACGGCACCGAGCTCTACTTCATGTCGGAGCATCGTGTCGCCAAAGGCGAGACCGTCCGCCTGGCCGTCGCGCCGAACCGGATCCTGGTCTACCGGGGGGACAAGTAATGAGCGAGCACACCATGGGTGCGCCGTCTCGAATCTCGCTGCGCCGCCGGCTCAAGCTCTACGAGATCGACGGCGTCACGCTGCTGGTCATTCCGGCGGTGCTGTTCGTGCTGGCGCTGTTCGTCTACCCCTTCGCCTACGGCTTCGTGCTGTCGTTCGAGCCGAAGACCGGCGGCATGTTCGCCAACTACATCAAATTTTTCTCCGATCCCTTCCTCTACGAGACCATCGCCAACACGTTCTGGCTGGCGATCCCGGCGACGCTGATCAACGTCCTCATTTCGATCCCGATCGCCCTGCGCGTTCGCAGGATGGACCGCCGCCGCCTGCTGACGACCATTCTCGTGATCCCGATCACGCTCGGCACCGTGCTGATCGCCGAAGGCCTGCTGATCTATCTGGGGCCGCAGGGCTGGTTCAATCGCACTCTGGTGCTGTTCGGCTTCGAGAAGGTGCGGCTGGTGCACAACTACACCGGCGTGATGCTGTCGCTGATCCTGTCGGGCTTTCCCTTCGCCTTCCTGCTGACCTTGTCCTACATCACGGGCATCGATCCGTCGCTGGAGCAGGCGGCATCGACATTGGGCGCCAGGGCGCGCGCGCGGTTCCGCCATATCCTGCTGCCATTGCTGGCGCAGGGCCTCGCCATCAATCTGTGCCTGTCCTTCGTGCAGACCTTCTCGGTGTTCCCATCGGCGGTGCTGCTCGGCGCACCGGCGGGCGCGACGCGCGTGATTTCGATCGCCGCCTATCAGGCGGCCTACGAGCAGTATGACACCTCGATGGCATCGGCGATCGCCATGATCATGGGCTTCTGCCAGCTCTCGGTGGTCATTCTCATTCTCGCGAGCCGCAACTTTTTCTATCGCGGCGCCGCCGGCGGCGGAAAGGGTTGAGCCATGGCCTTCGCAACCGGAAAATTGAAGAACCCCTTCGCGCCGCAGACGCCCGGCGAGCGGCTCTGGGCCTTTGCCATGTGGGCGCTGATGATCTTCTTCATCGTCAACTTCGTGGCGATGGTGGCGGCCGTCGTGGTCAATTCGTTCGGCACGCGCTGGCTGAACGCCTGGCTGCCGGCCGGCTTCACGACGCGGTGGTACGTCTCGGCCTGGAACGAGTTTCAGCTCCACGACGTGCTGATCGTTACCTTCGAGGTGGTCGGCGCGGTCGTGGTCCTGTCGGGATTGCTGGGCGTGCCGGCGGCCTATGCGCTGGCGCGGCGTAACTTTCCGGGCAAGCAGTTCGTGATTTTGCTGTTCCTGCTGCCGATGCTCATCCCGCCGATCACCTTCGGCATTCCGCTGGCGACCGTTCTGTATCAGGCGCATTTCGGCGGCAACCTTACCGGCGTCATCCTCGCCAATCTGGTGCCGACGGTGCCTTTCGTGGTGCTGGTGATGATCCCGTTCATCGAGCAGATCGACCCGAAGATCGAATCCGCGGCGCGTGTGTTCGGTGCAAGCACGTTCCGCCTCTTCATTCATGTGCTGGTGCCCCTGCTGGCGCCGGGCATTCTCGCCGCGCTGCTGCTGGTGCTGGTGCGGACCATCGCGATGTTTGAGTTGACCTTCTTCACGGCGGGGCCTGGCAGTCAGACTCTGGTGGTCGCGCTCTACTACGCGGTCTATGCCGCCGGCGTGCGCGCCGGGCAGTCGATCGACGCCATGGCGGTCATCTACATGTTGACCACGCTGGTGTGGCTGCTGATCGCGCTGCGCTTCGTCGACCCGACGCAGATCGTGACCCGCGCCAAGCGCGAGGCCGCGCAGCACTGAGTGGCCCAAAAGAGTGAGGCCCCCGGCTCTTGCGAACCGAGGGCCTCGACGGGAGGGACAGTGCCGGGTTTCCGCCCCTACCGCTGGCGCTGCGGCGGCACGACCGTGAGGCCCGTGCCGCCGCGTGTTGCTTACTGCACGGTCTCGCCGTGCAGGGTGATGTCGAGGCCTTCCTCTTCCTGCGCTTCGGTCGGACGCAGGCCGATCACCGCCTTGACCACATACATGATGATCGCCGTGACGACCGCCGTGTAAATGATGGTGATGATGACGCCGTAGAACTGCGTCGCCACGCTGGCATCCTTGCCGGCCGAGTTGATCGCCGCGTCGGCGAAGACGCCGGTGAGGATCGCGCCGACGATGCCGCCGACGCCGTGCACGCCGAATACGTCGAGCGAGTCGTCGTAGCCAAGCGCCTTCTTCACATGGACCGAGGCGATGTAGCAGATCACGCCGGCAACGATGCCGATGATCAGGCCGCCGGTCGGATTGACGAAACCGGCCGCCGGGGTGATGGCGACGAGGCCCGCAACGGCGCCCGAGATGATGCCGAGCAGACTCGGCCTCTTGGCGACGATCCATTCGGCGAACATCCAGGCCAGCGCCGCAGCGGCGGTGGCGATCTGGGTGTTGATCATGGCAGCGCCGGCGAGCGGCGAGGCGCCCGCGGCCGAACCGGCGTTGAAGCCGAACCAGCCGACCCAGAGCAGGGAGGCGCCGATCATCGAGAGCGTCAGGTTATGCGGCGCCATCGCGACGGTGCCGTAGCCCTTGCGCTTGCCGACGATGATGCAGCCGACGAGGCCGGCGATACCGGCATTGATGTGAACGACGGTGCCGCCGGCAAAGTCGAGCACGCCGGCCGTGCCGAGGAAGCCGCCGCCCCAGACCCAGTGCGCGATCGGCAGATACACGAAGGTGAGCCACAGGCCAATGAACCACATCAGCGCCGAGAACTTGATGCGCTCGACGAAGGCGCCGATGATCAGGGCCGGCGTGATGATGGCGAAGGTCATCTGGAAGGTGATGAACACCCATTCCGGGATCGTCGCGGCCAGCGAGTTCACGGTGTCGTTGGTGACGCCGGTGAAGAACGCCTTCGACAGGCCGCCGATATAAGCGTTCATGCTGCTTTCGGTGAAAGCGAGCGAGTAGCCGTAAATCATCCAGAGAACCGAGACGAGGCAGGTGATGGCGAAGCACGCGGTCACGACCGAGAGCACGTTCTTCTTGCGGACCATGCCGCCGTAGAAGAGCGCGAGGCCGGGGATCGTCATCAAGAGCACGATAGCGGTGGAGATCAACATCCAGGCGGTGTCGCCGGTGTCGAGCTTGGGCGCGGCGGCAGCGGCCGGAGCGGCCGCCGGAGCAGCGGGCGCTGCGGTTTGCGCGAGAGCACCGTCGGCGAAGATCAGGCCGGCGGTCAGTGCGGCGAGCGCAATCAGCCCCGCACCGGAGATTTTCTTGAACGTCATGGTCTTAACTCCTGTCGGTGATGTGGGTGCGGGTTTCTAGAGAGCCGCCGCATCGGTCTCGCCGGTGCGGATGCGCACGGCGCTATCGAGCCCGAAGACGAAAATCTTTCCGTCGCCGATCTGGCCGGTCTTGGCTGCGCCCGAGATGGCGCCGATGACTTTCTCGACCTGGTTCGATGCGACCGCGACCTCCACCTTCACCTTCGGGAGGAAGCTCACCGCGTATTCAGCCCCACGATAGATTTCCGTGTGACCCTTCTGACGGCCGTAGCCCTTGACCTCGGTGACGGTGAGACCCTGGACGCCGATCGACGTCAGAGCGTCCCGAACCTCGTCGAGCTTGAAAGGCTTGATAATGGCCATGACGATTTTCATGGATTCGATCCCCGCTTGGGCCCGTTTTGACTTCACACAGTGCGGGCGGTGTCACTGAGCCGGGCCGCACGAAGCACGCTTCGCAGGCATGACCGCAGCAAGAGAATCAAACCCCGTGCCAGTTGCGAGGGCATTCGGTAAGAGATTGATCACAAACACCAAATTCAAAAAGCTACGCGATGCGGAACGGTCGCGCCCGAGCTGCCGCCCAATGCGGCATCATGACCGGGCGTCGCTGCACAAAAAACAGTCAGGCCATTTCCGGCAATTTGATACCGGCGCGGAGGCGACCTAGAGCGCGTCGGCGTCGGTTTCGCCGGTGCGGATGCGCACGGCCTGGTCGATCGGCACGACGAAAATCTTGCCGTCGCCGATCTCGCCGGTACGCGCCGCGTTGCTCAGCGCCTCGACCACCTGCTCGGTCCGCTCGCTGACGACACCGATCTCGACCCGCAGTTTCGGCAGGAAGCTCACCGCGTATTCGGCGCCACGGTAGATTTCCTTATGGCCCTTCTGCCGGCCATAGCCCTTCACCTCGGTGACCGTCATGCCGTGAACGCCGATCGCGTTGAGCGCCTCGCGCACGGCGTCCAGCTTGAACGGCTTGATGATCGCGGTCACGAGCTTCATGGCATCTGCTCCTCAATTCCGGCGCACCGGCTTTGAAATACTAACACTCCACGGCACGGCGTACAGCGCCGCCGCGCCTCAGGTCTCGCGCCGCAGCCGCACTAGGCCTTCCTGGGCGACGGAGGCGACAAGTGTCCCGTCCTGCTTGAAGACGAGGCCGCGCGAGAATCCGCGCGCGCCGTTCAGGTTCGGCGAATCCTGCGAATACAAGAGCCACTCATCGGCGCGGAACGGGCGGTGCAGCCACAGCGCATGATCGAGGCTGGCGGCCATGAATTCCTTCTCGAACAGGGTTCGGCCATGCGGCACCAGCGAAGTGTCGAGCAGGCCCATGTCGGACGAATAGGCCAGCACGCATTGATGTATTGCGGGATCGTCCGGCAGCCGGTCGGTCGCCTTGAACCAGACATTGAAGCGTCCGTCGGGAAACTTCTTGCCGAAATAGCGCTCGTATTCCACGGGCCGAAGTTCGATGGGCCGCTCACGTTCGTAGTAGCGCCGTACCGGATCGGGCATCGTCGGCAGCACATTCTTGCGCACTTCCGCCTCGCTCGGCAGTTTGTCCGGTTGCGGCACGTCCGGCATCTTGGCCTGATGCGAGAGCTGGTCCGGCTCATCGGCGTGAAACGAAACCAGCATGGAGTAGATAGGATGGCCGTGCTGGCGGGCGGTGACGCGCCGCGTCGTGAAGCTCTTGCCGTCGCGCATGCGATCGACGTCGTAAATGATCGGCACCTTGGGGTCGCCGGGCAGCAGGAAATAGGCGTGCAGCGAATGCGGTGAGCGCCCCGGGTCCACGGTTCGAATGGCTGCGACCAGGGCCTGGCCGATCACCTGTCCGCCATAGACGCGCTGCCAGCCGGCTTGCGGCGAGTTGCCGCGAAACAGGTTCACATCGAGGAATTCGAGGTCGAGAATTTTCAGAAGGTCGGCGACGGCGGAACTCATGGGCTGCGATCCTGGCAGGTCATACTGCCCGGCAACGTGCTATGCTGCGGCGCGTTTGACAAGGAACCCTCATGGCTCAGCCGGATAGCTCGAAAAAGCAGGTCAATATGGTGGTCGGCGGCGCCGGATTCGCCGGGCTGGCGCTGGCCGTCGCTCTGCGCCAGGCGCTGGGCGAGCGCTTTGCGGTGACAGTGGCCGATCCGGCCCTCGCGCAGGTGCCCTCGAGGGACCCGCGCGCCACCGCAATCGCCGCGGCGGCCCGGCGGCTGTTCGAGGCCATCGAGGTCTGGGACGCGGTGGCGCCGACGGCGCAGCCCATCCTCGACATGGTGGTGACCGATTCAAAACTCGGCGATGCGGTCCGCCCGACCTTCCTGACCTTCGGCGGCGAGATCGAGGAAGGCGAGCCTTTCGCCCATATGGTCGAGAACCGTTACCTCATCGACGCGCTGGTCGCGCGCGCCAAAGAGGTCAGCGTCGATCTGCGCGCGACGGCGGTGAGCCGTTACGAGACAACGGCAAAAGCCGTGACCGTCACTTTCGCCGACGGTAGCGGGATCGAGGCACGGCTTCTGGTCGGTGCCGACGGCGCGCGCTCGGGGATCCGCGAGCAGGCCGGCATCGCCACCCATGGCTGGAGCTACGACCAGTCGGGCATCGTCACCACTGTCGAGCACGAGCGGCCGCACAACGGCTGCGCCGAAGAACATTTTCTCCCGGCCGGGCCGTTCGCCATTTTGCCGTTGACCGGCAACCGTTCGTCGATCGTCTGGACCGAGCGCACGCGCGATGCCGAAAGACTGGTCGCGCTGCCGGATGATGAATTCCACGCCGAGCTGGAGCAGCGCTTCGGCCTGCATCTCGGCGAACTGAAGATTGCCGGTTCGCGCCGCGCCTATCCGCTCGGCCTGTACAATGCGCGCTCGTTCATCGGCGATCGTCTCGCGCTGATCGGCGACGCCGCGCATGTCATTCATCCGATCGCCGGGCAGGGCCTCAACATGGGATTGCGCGATGTCGCGGCGCTGGCGGAGTCGGTCGCCGATGCGGCGCGGCTCGGGCTCGACATCGGCTCGCCGCAGGTGCTGGAGCGCTATCAGCGCTGGCGTCGGTTCGACACCATGACCATGAGCGTCGCCACCGACGGCCTGAACCGCCTGTTCTCCAATCACTCCGACGCGCTGCGTCTGGTGCGCGATATCGGCCTCGGGCTGGTCGAGCGCATGCCGGCGCTCAAGCGCACCTTCATCCGCGAGGCCGCCGGCGTCACCGGCGAGGTGCCGAAGCTGATGAAGGGCGAGATGGTGTAGCGCTGCTTATCCCTCCCCTTTCAGGGGAGGGATAATTCACGTCAACGGAACGGCGCCGACGTAATCCTTGAACGCCTGGCGCGATGAGATCGCGCCATACCAGCGATCGAGATGCGGCGTCGCGGGGCGATCCGGCACCAGTTGCACATAGCGGTAGCACATGACGCCGACCGGAATATCGCCATAGGAGAATGCGTCGCCCGCGACGTAGGCGGTTTTGGCCAGTTGCGCGTCGAGCGTCTGCATGTTGGCGACGGTCTTTTCGATCATCGCCTTGATATGCGTCATGTCTCGCTGTTCCGGCGGCGTGCGGATGAGGCCCCAGAACACCGGGGTGATGTTCGGGCCGACAACGGAGAGCTGCCAGTCCATCCACTGGCTGGCGAGGCCGCGCTGCTTGACGTCCTTCGGCTCCAGCACGTTGGTCTTATCGTATTTGGCGCCGAGATAGCGGCAGATTGTGTTGGATTCCCAGAGCGTGAAGCCGTCCGGCTCTTCGAGGGTCGGCACCGTCGCGTTCGGGTTCATGTCGGAATAAGGAGGCTCGCGGGTCTTGCCGAAAGCGCCGCCGACATCGATGCGCTCGTGCGCCAGACCAAGTTCGCCGATCGCCCACATGACCTTTTGCACATTGGACGATGTGTTGCGGCCCCAGATTTTGAGCATGCGTTTCCACTCCCTTTGTCTGCTGTCATGCCCGCGAAGGCGGGCATCCAGCACTTCCAGATTTGATCGTAAGAGCTGGATCACCCGCCATAGGCGTTCTGAAGAACGCCGTTCTGCGAACGGCGATGCGCGGGTGATGACGGTTGGCCTAATCCAGTCGCCTCGCTTCTTCCGGCAGCATGATCGGAATGCCGTCGCGGATCGGATAAGCGAGCTTGGCCTGACGTGAGATCAGTTCCTGCCTGCCGGCATCGTATTCGAGCGTTGTCTTGGTCAGCGGGCAGACCAGGATTTCCAGCAGCTTCGGATCGACGCTATGGGCGGGACGTTCTGGAATGGAAGGCGTGGTCATACGGCGGTTCTCACGGCTCGTTATTGCAGCGGTGGCTCGCCCTCAACATTCTTTTTGGCGAGTTCGATTTCGGTGATGGCGACTAGCAATTCGGCGCGGGTCTTCAAATCCGGCGCTTCGAGCAGCGCCTGTTTTTCCGGTGCGCCGTAAGGCGACATCATGGAAAGGCCGTTGACCAAGGCCTCGGTCGGCGCCTGCTTGATGTCGTCCCAGTCCGCGGTCATGTTGTTGGCGGTCATGAAATCGGTGAGCGCGCGCAGCAGCGCGTCGCGATCCACCGAGGTTTCGCCCTTGCGCGCGACAAAGTCGTCGGCGAACGGCGCGTAAGTGACCCGGCATTGCCGGTAGTCGGTGTTGACGGTGAGCTCATCCTCGACGCGGAAGCGCGCGACGCCGGTAAGTTCGACGATGTACCGGCCGTCGCCGCTCTCGGCGAGCTGGGTGATGCGGCCGACGCAGCCGATCTTGAACAGATTGGGCTTCAGCTTCGGCGACTCGGTGGCGCCGTCCGGCTGGATCATGCCGATGAGACGGTGGCCATCGCGCAGCGAGTCGTCGATCATGGCGAGATAGCGCGGCTCGAAAATATTCAGCGGCAACTGGCCGCGCGGCAGCAACAGCGCGCCGGCGAGCGGAAACACCGGAATGACGCCGGGCAGATCGGCCGGGCCTCGATATCGCGGGTTCATCGGCATGGAGCGTCCTCGGCATGCCTCGGGGTCAGGAGGCGCGGCGCGTTCACCGCGCCCGGCTTATGAGAACAGAATGGACGACAGCTTCTTGCGACCTTCGAGCGTCGCCGGATCGGTGGCGCCCCAGGCTTCGAAAAACTGGACGAGTTGCTTGCGCGCGCCATCCTCGTTCCACTTGCGGTCTTTCCTGACAATGGCAAGCAGATGGTCGGCCGCTTCCATGCGCTGCCCCGCGGCGTTGAGCGCGGCGGCGAGATCGGCACGGGCCTGATGATCGAGCGGATCGGCATCGACTTTTTTCTGCAGGTCGTCGAGCGGGCCCGCGGCTTCCGCCTGCACCGCGAGATCGAGCGCGGCGCGCGCGGCGGCGACCGCGGCATCGCTCTGCTTGGCCTCGGGGATCATGGCGAGCGTCTTTTTGGCCTGCTCGAAATTGCCGGTGGCGACATAGCAACGCGCCAGCCCCGCGAGCGCGGCGATGTTCGATGAATCTTCCTGAAGGATCTGCGCGAAGATATCGGCGGCCGCCGCGGCATCGCCGTCGGCCAGCGCCGCCTCGGCGGCCTCGAGCAGATTGGCGCCTTCGTCTTCGATCTTGCCCTTGGTCAGGCGCTCGAGAAACGCCATCACTTGCGACTCGGGTAGCGCGCCCATGAAGCCGTCGACCGGCTGGCCGTTGGAGAAGGCGACCACAGCCGGGATCGACTGGATGCCCATCTGGCCCGGAATTTCCGGGTTCTTGTCGATGTCCATCTTGACCAGCTTGACCTTGCCCTTGGCGGCCTTCACCGCCTTTTCGAGCACGGGCGTGAGCTGTTTGCACGGGCCGCACCAGGGGGCCCAGAAGTCGATCAGCACCGGCTGCGTCTTCGACGCCTCGATGACATCCGCCATGAAGGTTTGCGTGGTGGTGTCCTTGATCAGGTCACCGCCCACCGCCGCCGCCGTCTCGCCGCCCATTCCCAGCATCGTCTTCTGATCCCTTTGTCGCGGTTCCGGCTTACCCCGGTTTGCCGCCCCTGAACACCGGAAATAGATGGGTAGCGGCTCGCGAAATGGCAATTCCGGCGGTCAATCGGCCTCAGGCGCCAGGCCGGAGACACGCTCGATCCGTGGCGGGTGGCCGGTGGCCTCAAGGAATTTGACGAGGTCGTCCCGTGTGACCGAGGTGGTCATGGTGTTGGTGAGCGGGTGGGCGTTGATGATGGCGTGCTCCATCAGCGGGGCATCCAGCACGACCGTGACGCGCGCGGCGGTATCGTTGATGGCGCCGAAAGGCGTCACCGAGCCCGGCGTCACCCCGAGTAGCTCCAGCATCAGGTCGGACGAGCCGAAGGAGAACCGTCCAGAGGCGCCCAGCACGCGGTGCAGGCCCTTGAGGTCGATCTCGGCGTCTTCCAGCGCCGTCACGAGGTAAATCGCCTGCTTTTTGTCGCGCAGGAACAGGTTCTTGGTGTGCCCGCCGGGAATCTTGCCGCGCAGCGACTGGCTCTGCTCCACCGTGAACAAGGGCGGATGGGTCACGGTCGGGTGGGCCATGCCGAGGCCGTCGAGGAAGGCGAAAAGCTGGTCGGGGGTGGCGGGCATTGGGGGTCTTTCGGGTTCCGGATGGCCGGGGGAGCCCCGGGGCGACAGGGGGCCATAAACCCCGGATTTCTCCCATTGCAAAGCCCGGCCGCATTTGGCATAGAGCCCGCCTTGGCGGCCGGTAAACGCTTGACCGGCCAATGAACTGACGGATGCGGGTGTAGCTCAGGGGTAGAGCACGACCTTGCCAAGGTCGGGGTCGAGGGTTCGAATCCCTTCGCCCGCTCCAGTTCTTCTCGGACAATCAGAAACTTGTGCCGTGGCGCGACAGTGCCCGGGGCGTTTTGCTTGGCTGCGGGCGAACGCGGTAAAGTCCTCCGGCAGTTTGAAGGCCGATACCTCAGGGCATAATCGGTCGGACAGTAATCGGCGCAACGGGCGCCGGCGAGACGCGGCAATGAGCCAGGCGGGCGCAGGGATGGCGAAAACACAGACCCAGACGCGCTTGCGCGACTTTTCCCGTTCGCTGCCGATGTCGCTGCTCAAGGCGCGCGAAGCGGTGATGAGCCACTTCCGGCCCAGCCTCAATCACTTCGGCATCACCGAGCAGCAATGGCGCGTCCTGAGGGCGCTGACGGCGGTCGAGACCATCGAGATCATGGCGCTGGCCGAACGCACTTTTCTGCTGCCGCCATCATTGTCGCGGATTCTCAAGGATCTGGACGAGCGCGGCCTGATCCTGCGGCGGGCGTCGAAAACCGACCTGCGGCGCGGCCTGGTGTCGATCAGCGCGCGCGGCCGCGATCTCATCGCCAAGGCGGGCGAACATTCCGAAGCGATCTACGCCGGGATCACCGAGCGGTACGGCGCCGACCGGCTGGCGCAGCTTCAGGACATGCTGCGTGAACTGGAATCGGCGCTCGCCGCGCCGATTCCGGCCGCCACCGCGAAGGAGCGGGGCGCCGCGAAGGGCCGAAGCACCAAAGGCGGCAAGGCCGCCGCCATCTGAACGGATTGCGCGGCCTTGTCGCGCCCGGTTGACTCCGGCGTTTCGTTGAACTTAACATGTTAAATAATAAGCGTCGGTGAGGAACGCCATGCCGCATCTCGCGCTCGAGTATTCGGCTAACCTCGAGGGGAAGGCCGATATCGCAGGCCTGTGCCGCGCGTTGCACGCCGCGGTCATGGCGTCCGGCCTGTTCGAACCCGGCGCCGTGCGCGTGCGCGCTTTCGCCGCCCGGCACTACGCCATCGCCGATCTCGATCCGCGCAACAGCTTCATCGACATGTCGTTCCGCATTGGCGAAGGCCGCGCGCCGGTCGACGTCAAAGCCGCCGGCGAACGGATCTTCACCGCGGCAACCGAACACTGCTCCGGTCTTCTCTCCGCGCCATATTTCGCGCTGTCGCTCGAGATACGTCAGATCAATTCCGAATTGAGCTGGAAGAAAAACGCCATCCACCCGCGGCTGCGCGGCAAATGACAAAGCCGAATCGATCATGAGCAGGCTCGAAACAAATTTGTCCAGGGCGAACGGCTATCTCGCGCGCTTCCGCGACGCCGGCGTGCTCAACCAGATCGGCGGCGAAGCCGTGCCCGCCGCCGACGGCGCGACGTTCGAGACCATCTCGCCGATCGATCTGAAGCCGCTCGCCAAGGTCGCGCATGGCAAGGCCGCCGATATCGATGCGGCGGCGAAGGCGGCGAAGCGGGCGTTTCCCGCCTGGGCTGCGCTCGGCGGCGACAGGCGCAAGGCGCTGCTGCACAAGATCGCGGACGCCATTGTCGCGCGCGCCGAGGAGATCGCCTTCGTCGAGTGCATGGATACCGGCCAGGCGCTGAAGTTCATCGCCAAGGCGGCATTGCGCGGCGCCGAGAATTTCCGCTTCTACGCCGACCGCGCGCCGGAAGCGCGCGACGGCAAGGCGTTGCGCATGGACGGCCAGCTCAATGTGACGAGCCGCGCGCCGATCGGGCCGGTCGGCATCATCACGCCATGGAATACGCCGTTCATGCTGTCGACATGGAAGATCGCGCCGGCGCTGGCGGCGGGCTGTACGGTGGTGCACAAGCCGGCCGAATTGTCGCCGCTCACGGCGCGGCTGCTGGTCGAAATCGCGGAAGACGCCGGTTTGCCGAAGGGCGTCTGGAACACCGTGAACGGTTATGGCGAGGACGCCGGCAAGGCGCTGACCGAGCACCGCGACATCAAGGCCATCGGTTTCGTCGGCGAAAGCCGCACCGGCTCGCTGATCATGGCCCAGGGCGCCGCGACGCTGAAGCGCGTGCATTTCGAACTCGGCGGCAAGAATCCCGTAATCGTGTTCGCCGACGCCGATCTCGAGCGCGCGGCGGACGCGGCCGTGTTCATGATCTACTCGCTCAACGGCGAGCGCTGCACGTCGTCGTCGCGGCTGCTCGTCGAAGAAAGTGTCTACGACACGTTCACGCGCCTCGTCGCCGAGAAGGCGAAACGCATCAAGGTCGGCCACCCGCTCGATCCGGATACCGTGATCGGGCCGCTGATCCATCCCGACCATGAACGCAAAGTGCTCGATTATCTCGACATCGGGCGCCGCGAAGGCGCGACGGTGGCTGCCGGCGGCGGCAAGATCGAAGGGCCGGGCGGCGGCTGTTACGTTGCGCCGACGTTGTTCACCGGCGCCAATAACAGCATGCGCATTGCGCAGGAGGAAATCTTCGGCCCGGTGCTGACGGCCATACCGTTCAAGGACGAAGCCAGCGCGCTCGCGCTCGCCAACGACGTCGCCTACGGCCTTACCGCCTATCTCTGGACCGCCGACGTGACGCGCGCGCTGCGGTTCACCGACGCGCTCGAGGCTGGCATGATCTGGGTGAATTCGGAGAACGTCCGGCATCTGCCGACGCCCTTCGGCGGTGTGAAGAGCTCGGGCATCGGCCGCGACGGCGGCGACTGGTCTTTCGACTTCTACATGGAAACCAAGAACGTCGCCTTCGCCACCACGAACCACGCGATCGCAAAACTCGGCGGTTAACAGCAACGCGTTCGCAGGAGGAGGGGACTGATGCCGCTGCCGAAACCGAACCTGTACCCACCCTTCAACATCGTGCGCCTGTCGCATGTCGAATTCGTCGTCACCGATCTGGCGGTGTCGCGTACTTTCTATGTCGATACGCTCGGCCTGCAGGTGACTTTCGAAGACAGCGAGACGATCACGCTGCGCGGTCTGGAAGAACGCGGCCATCACTGCATCGTGCTGCGCCGCGGGGAGAAGCCGGTCGCCAACGGCCTGTCGTTCAAGGTCTATGACGAGAACGATCTCGACAAGGCGCATGACTGGTTCAAGGCGCAGCGCTTGCCGGTCGAGTGGGTCGAGCGGTCGTGGCAGGGGCGCACCTTGCGCACGCGCGATCCGATCGGCATTCCGCTCGAATTCTATTGCCGCATGGACCGGCTGCCGCCGATCCACCAGAAGTACAAGCTGTACCGCGGCGTCAGCCCGCTGCGCATCGACCACTTCAACTGCTTCTCGACCAATGTCGATGACAGCGTCGCGTTCTACAGTTCCATCGGCTTCCGCGTCACCGAGTATACCGACGACGCCGAAACCGGCCGGCTGTGGGCGGCCTGGATGCACCGCAAGGGCGGCGTCCATGATCTGGCCTTCACCAATGGCCGCGGCCCGCGTCTGCATCACACGGCGTTCTGGGTACCGTCGCCGCTCAACATCATCGAGCTGCTCGATCTGATGGCGACGACCGGCTACCTCGCCAATATCGAGCGCGGTCCCGGCCGCCACGGCATTTCCAATGCGTTCTTTCTCTACATCCGCGACCCCGACGGCCACCGCATCGAGCTGTATTGCTCGGACTACCAGACGGTCGATCCGGAGCACGAGCCGATCCGCTGGGACCTCAAGGACCCGCAACGCCAGACCTTGTGGGGCGCGCCGGCGCCGCGCTCCTGGTTCGAGGAAGGCACCTTCTTTGCCGGTGTCGATGTCCGCGACGCCGAGTTGAAGGCGCAGCCGATCGTGGCGCCGTGACACCGTTGCCCGGGATGGAATGATGACGCGGATCGCGAGCTTCACGATCGACGGCAAGGCGGGCTACGGCGCAATCCGCGACGGCGGCGTCGTCCATCTGTCGGCGCGGCATGGCGCGCGCTGGCCGAGTTTGCGCGAGGTCATCGAGGACGGCGCGCTGGCGCGTCTCGCCGAAGAGGGCGAGAAGCTCGCCGCCGATCTGCCGCTCGCCGCGATCCGCTACGCGATTCCGGTCCCGGCTCCGGAGAAGATCATCTGCGTCGGTGTCAATTTTCCCGACCGGAATGCCGAGTACAAGGACGGCCAGGCGGCGCAGAGCAATCCGTCGCTATTTGTGCGCTTCCCCCGCTCCTTTGTCGGCCACGACGCGCCGCTGATCCGGCCACCCGAGTCGCTACAGCTCGACTACGAGGGCGAGATCGCCATCGTCATCGGCAAAGCCGGTCGTCGCATTGCGGAGGCCGACGCGCTCGGTCACATCGCCGCGCTCACTCTATGTAATGAAGGCACGATCCGCGACTGGGTCCGGCACGCCAAGTTCAATGTTACGCAAGGTAAGAACTTCGACCGCACCGGTTCGATCGGGCCCTGGCTCATTCCCTACACCGACGAAAGCCAGATCGCCGATATCGCGCTGGAGACCAGGGTCAATGGCGAGGTGCGCCAGCACGACCGCACCAGCCGCATGATCTTTTCGTTCCGCAAGATCATCAACTACGTCTCGACCTTCACGACTTTGGTGCCGGGCGACATCCTCGTCACCGGCACGCCGACCGGCGCCGGCGCGCGGTTCGACCCGCCGGTCTGGCTCAAGCCGGGCGATATCGTTGAGGTCGAGGCAGAAGGCATCGGCCTGCTGCGCAACGGTATTGCAGACGAGGGATAGGCCATGCTGGCGCCGGACAAAATCGCGATGGCGGTGAAGCGGCTTGATGCCGCCGAGCGCACGCGCGTGCAGACCGGGCTGATTTCACTGGCGCATCCCGAGGCGACGATCGAAGACGCCTACGCCATCCAGACCGCCTGGGTGAAGCGCAAGCTCGCCGGTGGCCGCCGCATCATCGGCTGGAAGATCGGGCTCACCTCGCGGGCGATGCAATCGGCGCTTAGCATCGACACGCCGGATTCCGGCGCGCTGTTCGACGACATGGCCTTCGATGATGGCGCCACTATTGCGCCGGACCGCTTCATCCAGCCGCGCATCGAGGCGGAAATCGCCTTCGTCATGAAGACGGCCCTGCGCGGGCCGGACGTGACCATCGCCGACGTGCTCAAGGCAACCGATTACGTGACGCCGGCGCTGGAAATTCTCGATACGCGCATTCATCGTGTCGACAAAGCCAGCGGCAAGGCGCGCACCATCATCGATACGATTGCCGACAACGCCGCCAATGCGGGCATTGTTACCGGCGCCAGCGCGCTGCGGCCCGACGACGTCGATCTGCGCTGGATGGGTGCCATCGTGTCGCGCAACGACATCGTCGAGGAAACCGGGCTCGGCGCCGGCGTGCTCAATCATCCGGCGCGCGGCATCGTCTGGCTCGCCAATCGCCTCGCCATCTATGGCGGCGGCATCGAAGCCGGCCAGATCGTGCTCGCCGGTTCTTTCATCCGGCCGATCGAAGCGCGGCACGGCGACACCATCGTTGCCGACTATGGACCTTATGGAACCGTGAGCTGTCACTTCGCCTGACGCGCAACGAAGCGCGGGCTTGAAACCGGGAGGCAGGAAATGCGCGCCGAGGATTATCGCAGCAACAAGACCCGGCCTTTTACCGGCGCTGAATACCTCGAGTCGCTGCGCGACGGCCGCGAGGTCTACATCAACGGCGAGCGCATCAAGGACGTCACCGCGCATCCGGCCATGCGCAATTCGGTGCGCTCGCTGGCGAGGCTCTACGACGCGCTGCATGATGAAAAGACCAAGGAGCGGCTGACCTCGCCGACCGACACTGGCTCCGGCGGCTTCACCCACAAATACTTTCGTGTCGCCCGCTCGTCAGCGGAGCTGGTCGCCCAGCAGGGCGCCATCGTCGACTGGGCGCGCATGACCTACGGCTGGATGGGACGCACCGCCGACTACAAGGCGGCGCTGATGAACACGCTCGGCGCCAATGCCGAGTGGTACGGGCCGTTCAAGGACAACGCCCGCGCATGGCACAAACGCGCGCAGGAAGCCGTACTGTTCATGAACCACGCCATCGTCAATCCGCCGATTGATCGCCATAAACCGGCCGAGGCGGTGAAGGATGTGTTCGTGCACATCACCAAGGAGACCGACGCCGGCATCTACGTCTCCGGCGCCAAGGTGGTGGCGACGTCGTCGGCGCTGACGCACTACAATTTCCTCGCCCAAGGTTCGGCGACGGTGACGCAGGACCCGTCGATGTCGGTGATGTTCATCGTGCCGATGAACGCGCCGAACCTGAAGATGTTCTGCCGCGTCTCCTATGAGCAGATGGCCAATACCGTCGGCCTGCCGTTCGACTATCCGCTGTCGTCGCGCTTCGACGAGAACGACGCGATTCTGGTGCTCGACAATGTGTTCGTGCCTTGGGAGGACGTGCTGGTGCTGCGCGACGCGGCCAAGATCATGTCGTTCCATCCGGCGTCCGGCTTCATGCACGGCTACTGTTTCCAGGGTTGCACGCGGCTCGCGGTGAAAATGGATTTCATCGCCGGGCTGCTGGCCAAGGCGCTGCGCGCCACCGGCGGCGATGAATTCCGCGGCAACCAGGCGATGCTCGGCGAGGTGATCGCCATTCGCCACCAGTTCTGGGCCTTCTCGAACGCCATGGCCTACAATCCGGTGCCGTGGACGAGCGGCGCCGTGCTGCCCAACCTCGAAGCCGCGTTGTGCTATCGCACCTTCATGTCGGAGGCCTATCCCAAGGTTATCGACATCGTACGACGCGTCATCGCCTCGGGGCTCATCTATCTGCCGTCGTCGGCCAAGGATTTCGGCAACCCCGACATCGACCGTTATCTGGCGCAGTATGTCCGCGGCTCAAACGATATGGGCCATATCGAGCGCATCAAGATCATGAAGCTGTTGTGGGACGCCACCGGCACCGAATTCGCCGGGCGTCACGCGCTGTACGAACTCAATTACGCCGGCGCGCCGGAAGAAGTACGGCTGCAGGTGCTCAAGGGCGCCGAGCGCGGCGGCCGGCTCAAGGAGATGGAGGCGCTGGTCGATCGCTGCATGGCGGACTACGACGAGAACGGCTGGACCGCCGACATCTGGCTGCCGCCGCTCGACGGCGCCGGCCGTCGCCCGGCCGGTTGAGATGCGCGCTGCCCCATCATCCGCTGCGGTCAATCGAGCCTCCCGCCGAGGCGATCAGCGGCTACGCGATCTCGTTGGCAATTCGCTTCAGAATCTCGACAAATCGTTTTCTGTCGCGCGGCCCGATGATGCGATTGAGATTGCGCTCGTGTTTGCGGGCGGCGCGCGTCATCAAAGCCAGGGTTTTCTTGCCGGCCGCAGTCAGATTGAGGCGATAGGCCCGACGGTCGCTGGCGACGCGCTTGCGCTCGACCATTCCGCGCCGCACCAAATCCTCCACCACCGGCGTCAGGCTCGATTTATCGCGGCCGCTGGCCGCGCTCAGTTCCGTTTGCGTGATGCCGGGATTGCGCGCGATCAGCGTCAGCGTCGCGAACCGGCCCGGGTTCTCGCCGATCGCGGCCGAATGGTGCGAGAAGGCCTCGAACGACGCCTCCTGCGCCATGCGCAGATTGAAGCCGACCCAGGTCGCCAGAAGGCCGAAATCGATCGCGCCAGTGGCGGCTTCGCCGTTTCGGCCGCCGTGGGCAGCCATTTGGTCATCTTCTTTTCGCACTGCAATCGTCTCCGGACAACGGTGTCGGTCACCGCCGCATTTAGTTTGAGATCAAACTATCACTTTACAGCGCTTCTGACATTCGGTTCAATGTTGGAAAAATCGGCGCTGAAAACAATTAGAACCGAGGGAGGAAATCATGGAAAAGCGTCTCGCTAGGTATGTTTATGCCGCCGCCCTGGCGGTAGCAGTCGGTGGCGCATCCGCCGCGTCCGCTCAAGAGAAGACGTTCGATCTGAAAATCTCACACTGGGTGCCGCCGTCGCATCCGCTGCAGAAATCGCTCGAGGATTGGGGCGCATCGGTCGAGAAGGAATCCGGCGGCACCATTCGCTACAAGGTTTATCCGGCGCAGCAGCTCGGCAAGGCGTTCGACCATTACGATATGGCGCGCGACGGCATCGCCGACCTCACCTATATCAATCCCGGCTATCAGCCCGGCCGCTTCCCGATCATCGGCGCGGGGGAACTGCCGTTTCTGATCGCCAACGGCAAGGGTGGCTCGCAGGCGCTCGACGCCTGGTATCGCAAATATGCAGAGAAGGAGATGAAGGACGTCAAGTTCTGTCTCGCCTTCGTGCATGACCCGGGCACGTTCCATTCCAAGTCCAAGAAGGTCATGGTGCCCGACGACGTCAAGGGCATGAAGATCCGCCCGGCGCACGCCACAATGGCGACCTTCGTCACGCAGCTCGGCGGCACCAATGTGCAATCGAGCGCGCCGGAAGTGCGCGACATCCTTGAGAAGGGCGTCGCCGACGCTGTGACCTTCCCCTGGGGCTCGATCCCTCTGTTCGGCATCGACAAGGTGACCAAGTATCACATGGAGGTGCCGCTTTACGTCACCACCTTCGCGCTCGTCTTCAATAAGGACAAGTACAACCAGATGTCCGCGAAGCAGAAGAAGGCGATCGACGATCACTGCACCAACGAATGGGCGCTGAAGGTGGCGAGCCCATGGGCCGACTTCGAGCACAGCGGCATCGCCAAGCTCAAGGCCGACGGGCATGACGTCTACACCATCTCCGCGGACCAGCTTGCGCAGTGGAAGAAGGCGTCGGAGCCGCTGCAGAAGTCCTGGGCGGACGGCGTCAAGAAGACCGGCGGCGATCCCGACAGCATCATGAAGGAGCTCAAGGCCGAGCTCGGCAAGTTCCAGTCGGCCTACTGATGAACGGCAGGGTGACACGCGGTCTTGTCGACCGCTTCATCGACACCATTGAGGTGACGGCGGCGGGCTTTCTCGCCGTCGTCACTCTGCTGACTTTCGTCTCCGTTCTGCTGCGCTATTTCTTCGCCTGGGCCATTCCCGATTCCTATGATTTTACGCGGCTGCTGCTCGGCATCCTCATCTTCTGGGGGATTGCCGTGGCCGGCTATCGCGGCGATCACATCTCGGTCGATCTGTTGTGGAGCGCGGCGCCGCCTTGGGCCAGGCGTGCCATGGATATTTTCGCCGCGATCGTCACGCTGGTCGCCATGGTGGCGCTGACCTGGATGTTCGCGGTCAAGGTTATCGGCACGCGTGCCGACAATGTCGGCACTTTCGACCTGCGCCAGCCGGTCTGGATCTACTATTTCGTCGCGTGGATCGGCCTTGCTTCGTCGGTCATTCTGCTCGTTGCGCGCACGGTGCGGCTGGTGCTCTGGCCCGAGACGGTCGTGCAGCCCAGCGAAATCCATTCAGTCGAGTGAGCCGGACATGAGCACCGACGCCGTAGCCGCCATCGGATTTGTCGGGCTGTTCGCGCTCATGATGCTCCGCGTGCCGGTCGGCATCGCAATGGGTGCCGTGGGCATTCTGGGTTTCGGCTACGTCGTCGGCGACCTCGGGCCGGCGCTCAAGATCCTGGCGCAGTCACCGATCCGGACAGCCACCGACGCCGAGTTCGCCGTCATTCCGCTGTTCCTGCTGATGGGGGCGTTCGCCTCGTCATCCGGCATGAGCCGCGAACTGTTTCGCGCCTCCAACACGTTCCTCGGCCACTTCCGCGGCGGGCTCGGCATCGCGACGATCGCGGCCTGCGGCGGCTTCGCCGCGATCTGCGGCTCCTCCGTCGCCACGGCCGCGACGTTTTCCAAAGTCGCCTATCCGGAAATGCGCCAGCACGGCTATCCGCAAAGTTTTGCCACGGGGGTTATCGCCGCCGGCGGCTCGCTCGGCATCATGATTCCGCCGTCGACTGTGTTCGCGGTGTACGGGCTGATCACCGAGCAGGACATCGGCAAATTGTTCATCGCCGGCGTGGTGCCGGGCATCCTCGCCATCGCGATGTACATCCTCACCATCAACATCATCGCCCTGGTGCGGCCGGGCTATCTGCCGAAGACCCCGCGCCATAGCTGGGCCGAGCGTCGCGATGCCCTGCGCGACATCTGGGCCGTGCTGCTGCTGTTCTTCTTTATCATTGGCGGGCTGTATGCCGGCATGTTCACGGCGACCGAGGCGGCCGGCATGGGCGCGGCCGGCGCGTTCATCATCGCCGTGCTGCGCCGCAAGCTCTCGCGCGAGGAGTTCGTGCGCAGCCTTATCGATTCGTTGCGCACCAGCGCCTCGGTGTTCACAATTCTGATCGGTGCGCTGATCTTCGGCTACTTCCTCACCGTGACCCAGGTGCCGCAGCGGCTGACGGAGTTTCTCACCGGCATGGGCCTCGGCCCCTACGGCGTGCTGGCCCTGATCCTGCTAATGTATCTGGTGCTCGGCTGCATCATGGACGCGATGGCCATGATCATCCTCACCGTGCCGATCGTATTCCCGGTGATCAAGGCGCTTGGCTTCGATCCAATCTGGTTCGGTGTGATCATCGTCATGACCGTGGAGCTCGGCCTGATCCACCCGCCGGTCGGCATGAACGTCTTTGTCATCAAAAGCGTTGTCAAGGACGTCAAACTCTCGACCGTTTTCTATGGCGTTATGCCCTTCGTTGTGACGGATCTCATCCGGCTGACGATCCTGATCCTGTTCCCGATCCTTGCGACCTGGCTGCCCTCGCACATGTAGAGGGCATCGCGACGATCGCTCGTGAGACTGCGGCCGGGAGGCCACGACATGGAACGTTCATTCAAAAAAGAAGTCGAAGCGCTCAGGCTCGGCGACGGCGACATCTTCCACGGCGAAGGCATTCTTGCCGTCACCAAGGCCCTGTTGCAGTCCGGCGTGTCCTATGTCGGCGGCTATCAGGGCGCGCCGGTGTCCCATCTGCTCGATGTGCTGGTCGATGCCGAAGGCATCATGGCCGATCTCGGCGTGCATCTCGAGACCTGCTCCAACGAGGCCAGCGCCGCCGCCATGCTGGGGGCGTCGATCAATTACCCGCTGCGCGGCGCGGTGACATGGAAGTCGATCGTCGGCACCAACGTCGCCGCCGACGCGCTGTCGAATTTATCCTCGCCGGGCGTGATCGGCGGCGCCATGATCATTCTCGGCGAGGACTACGGCGAGGGCGCCAGCGTCATCCAGGAGCGCTCCTACGCTTATGCCCTGAAGTCCTCGATGTGGCTGCTCGACCCGCGCCCCGATCTGCCGACCATCGTGCGCATGGTGGAGAAAGGCCTCGAACTGTCCGAGGCGAGCCACGCGCCGGTCATGCTCGACCTGCGCATCCGCGCCTGCCATGTCACCGGACAGTTCGCGACCAAGGACAACCGCAAGGGCGAGGTTTCCGGCCTCAATCGCCTCGCCGGCCCCCCGCGCTTCAATTACGCGCGGCTGGCGCATCCGCCGGTGATCTATGCGCAGGAAAAGCTGAAAGTCGAACAGCGGCTGCCGGCTGCTCGCGCGTTCATCCGCGAGCACAAGCTCAATGAGACGATTCCGGGCGATCTCGGCGACATCGGCATCATCGCCATGGGCGGCCTGACCAACAGCGTGTTGCGCGGGCTCGAGCGGCTCGGGCTGGCCGACGTGTTCGGCGCTTCGCGCGTGCCGATCCATGTGCTCAACGTCGCCTATCCGCTGGTGCCGGAGGAGATCCGCGAGTTCTGCGCCACCAAGCGCGCCGTCCTGGTGGTCGAGGAAGGACATCCCGATTACATCGAGCAGGCGGTGAATGTCGAATTGCGCCGCGCCGACGTTCAGACCAAGGTCTATGGCAAGGGCTTGCTGCCGCAGGGCGGCGAATACACGTCCGAAGTGCTGCTCGGCGGTCTCGCCGGCTTTCTGCAGACGGCGCGGCCACATGGCATCGATGCTGATGCGCTCGCGGAGAATGCCCGCAGCATCATCGCGCGCAAATCGGCGACCGTGCAGGCGATCGGTACCGCATTGCCCGTTCGCCCACCGACCTTCTGCACCGGCTGTCCGGAGCGGCCGGTGTTCTCGGCGATCAAGCTCGTTCAGCGCGAGATCGGGCCGACGCATATATCAGCCGACATCGGCTGCCACGCCTTCGCGACCTTCGCGCCGTTCTCATTCGGCAATTCGATCCTCGGCTACGGCATGTCGCTTGCCAGCGCCGCCGCGGTGGGGCCGAACATGGAGCGCCGGCCGATCGCCATCATGGGTGACGGCGGCTTCTGGCATAACGGTCTGATCACCGGCGTCGCTTCGAACCTGTTCAACAAGGGCGACGGCGTGCTCGTCGTCATGCAGAACGGCTACACCTCTGCGACCGGCCTGCAATACATGCCGTCGAGCAAGTCCAGCCGCAGCGGCGCGCCGCCGGGCATGGATATCGAGCAGACCTTGCGCTCCATGGGCGTGAAATGGATGCGCAAGGTGCGCACTTACGGCGTCGCGAAGATGGCGGCGACGCTGAAGGAAGCGATGAAGAGCGCCGAGCGCGGGCTCAAGGTCATCATTGCCGACGGCGAGTGCCAGCTGGCGCGCCAGCGGCGCGTGCGTGCCGAGGATGCCGTGAAACTTGAGCGCGGCGAACGCGTCACCCGTACCCGTTACGGCATCGACGACGCCATCTGCACCGGCGATCATTCCTGCATCCGATTGTCGGGCTGCCCGTCGCTGACAGTGAAGCCGTCGCCCGATCCGCTGCGCACCGATCCGGTCGCCAGCGTGGTCGATAGCTGCGTCGGATGCGGCCTGTGCGGGGAGGTCGCGCACGCTGCCGTGCTGTGTCCGTCGTTCTACCGCGCCGAGATCGTGCGCAACGCGACGTGGTGGGACCGCGCTTTATTCAAGGTCCGCCAGACCGTCATCGGCTGGCTCGGCGGCTATAACGGCGCGGCGACGGCATGACTGCGACACGTCCCATCACCATCCTGATCGCGGCGCTCGGCGGCGAGGGCGGCGGCGTGCTCACCGGGTGGATCGTCAATGCGGCGGAGGCTGCCGGCTTTCCGGTGCAATCGACTTCGATTCCCGGCGTCGCGCAGCGCACCGGCGCCACGACCTATTACATCGAGATTTTCCCGGAGCAGGCTTCGTCTCTTAACGGCAAGCGCCCGATCCTGGCGTTGACGCCGGGCATTGGCGATATCGATGTCGTCGTCGCCAGTGAGCTGTTGGAGGCCGGGCGCACAGTGCTCAACGGCTTCGTCACGCCGGACCGGACCTATGTGATTGCTTCGCTTAGCCGTTTTTTCACCATGGACGAGAAGACTGCCATGGGCGACGGCCGTTTTGACGACGAAAAACTGATCAAACTGGTCCAGGACAGCGCGAAACAGGCCGTCCTGTTCGACATGACCCGGCTCGCCAACGACAATGGCGCGATGGTCAACGCCGTCATGCTCGGCGCCATTGCCGGCTCCGGCCGGCTGCCGATCGGCGCCGACCAGTTCCTCGCCGCGCTCGGTGGCGGCGGCAGGGCCGGCGAGGCCAACCGGCGCGGTTTCCAGACCGGCCTCGCGGCCGTTCAGGCACAGGCCGGCGCGGGAACAGCCGTCCCCGGCAAAAAGAACGCCCCGCCCACGCTGGCGTCGCTCGAACAGCAGGCGTCCGCAGCCTATCCCGGCGCCGCGCAGCCGATCGTCGTCGAGGGCGTTCGCCGGCTGGTGGCGTATCAAAGCGCCGCCTATGCCCAGCTTTATCTCGATCGCCTGAAGGCCATAGCCGAAGCCGACCGGCTCAGTGGCGCAGCGGGCATTCTGCTCAAGGAGACGGCGCGGCACCTCGCCGTCCGCATGTCCTATGAGGACGTGGTGCGTGTCGCACAGGAGAAGATCTCGCCGGAGCGCATGGCGCGCATCGCGCGCGAGGAACTGGGTGCCAAGGGCGAGCCCTATTCGGTGCACGATTTCCTCAAGCCCGGCATCGAGGAATTGTGCCAGCTACTGCCGCCGGCGATCGCCCGGCCGCTTCTCGGTCTAGCCGAACGCAAAGGCTGGCTCGGCCGCGTTCATTTCGGCATGGAAATCAATTCGACCTCGGTGAGCGGCTATTTGCGCTTCCTCTTACTGGCCAAGCTGCGTGCTGTGCGGCCCTATGGCCATCGTTACGCGCAGGAGCAGGCGCAGATCGACTCCTGGCTCGGCCTGATCGCCGATGCGGCAAAGCATTCAGCGGCGCTGGCGCTGGAAATCACCGAATGCGCCCGGCTGATCAAGGGCTATGGCGATACGCACGCCCGCGGCCTTTCCAACTATGGCCGCATCGAACAGGCTCTGATCCGTCCGACGCTCGCCGGCCGGATGCCGCTGGACCGCGCCGTCGATGCCATCGCTTCGGCGCGCACGGCGGCGCTCGTCGATCCCGAAGGCGAGAGCCTCACCAGGTGCCTCATCGACAGCGGTGCCTTGGCCGAAGCGGCCTGATGAACAACGAAAAAGGCCGGAGCATTGCCCCGGCCTTTTCATATGCAGCGAGGTATCTTTCGCTCAGCGCCGCAGCTTCAACGGCGAGCGCGCGATCAGCACCGCAAGACCGGCGCCGAGGCCGATCTTGACCAGCGACGAGAGCAGGAACGGGTGCACGCCAGCGGCGTAGGCCTTCACCGGGCCGACGAGGTACGCCAACCAGGCATAGCCCATGGCGAGCATGATCAGGGTGCCGATGATGTTGACCAGCACGGCCGTGAACAGCTCGCGGCCATAGCCGCGCTCGGCGAGCCAGCCGGATACGTAGGCGGCGACGCAGAAGCCGACGAGGTAACCGCCGGTCGGGCCCATCATGTAGGCGAGACCGGTGCCGCGCGCCGGCGAGTTGGCGAAGACCGGCAGGCCCATCAGGCCTTCGAGCACGTAGGCGGTGACGACGATGAAGCCGAGCCGCGAGCCCAGCGTCATGCCGATCAGGATCGCCGCCATGGTCTGCATGGTCATCGGCACCGGCCAGAACGGGATCTGGGTGCGCGCCGAGGCGGTCATCAGCAGCGAGCCGATCACCACCGCGGCAAAGCCGAACAGCAGGCGGGAGCCGATGTCATCCTTGGTGGCGACGGCGGCGGCGGACTTGAACAGGCGCTTCATGAGCGATCCTTCCCTGAATTCGATGCTCCTAGGTAGCCCAATCGCGGGGCGTCGCAAAGGGGCCACGCCGGCGGCCGTAAGCCCTTTAGCCCTCGCGGATATCCGCCACGGTGCCGCCGGTCATGGTGGCCAGCGCCTGCGGCGAGGTGCGAAACACATGGCGTGGCGAGCCGGCCGCCGCCCAGACCGGGTCCAGCGCCATCAGGTCCCGGTCGATGAAAATGCGCGGCGGGCTCTGGTGGCCGACCGGAGCGACCCCGCCAATGGCAAAGCCGGTGATGTCGCGCACCCAGCGCCCGTCCGCCGGCTTGACCGGCTGCCCGAGCAGAGCGGCGACCTTGGCGGTATCGACACGGTTGGCGCCCGAGGCGATGACCAGCACGACCTGATCGCCGGCGCGCAGCACGATCGACTTGGCGATCTGCGCCACGGTGCAGCCGACGGCATTGGCGGCGTCCTGCGCGGTGCGCGTGCCGTCCGGGAAGACGTCGATGGTGTCAGGCTGGCCGGCGGCAATGAGGGCGGCGCGCACGCGTTCGACCGAGGGCGTGGTTTCGTTCATGGAGTTCTTCTCTGGGTTTCTCAGTAACCGGCGGCGAGCGAGCCGCGGGTGCGGGGATCGGCGGCGCCGACATAACGTTGCGGTTGGAATTCGCTCTTCGGCAAGACCTGGATTGAGTTTACGGATGTCGCGGGCCGCGTCGCTTCGAGTTTGTGGCCGCGCGCGGAAAGGTCATCGAGCACGGCTTGCGGAAAGCCGCTTTCGACATAGACCGTGTCGGGCATCCACTGGTGATGCAGGCGCGGCGCGGTCACGGCTTCGGCAATCGACATGTCGAAGTCGATGACATTGGTGACGATCTGCAGCACCGCGGTGATGATGCGGCTGCCGCCGGGCGAACCGGTGATGATGAACGGCTTGCCGTCCTTGAGCACGATGGTCGGCGTCATGGACGATAACGGTCGCTTGTTCGGCCCGGGCAGATTGGCGGCGAAGCCGACGAGGCCGTAGGCGTTCGAGGCACCGGCCTTGGCGGTGAAGTCGTCGAGTTCGTTGTTGAGCAGCACGCCGGTGCCGTCGGCAATCAGGCCGAGGCCGTAGGAGAAGTTGAGCGTGTAGGTGTTCGACACCGCATTGCCGTCGCGATCGATGACCGAGAAATGCGTGGTGTTCTGGCCTTCGACGCCGGCCGGCTTGCCGGCCTTGATGTCGGATGACGGTGTCGCCTTGCCGGCGATGCCCTTGCGCAATTCCGCGGCGTATTCCTTCGAAATCAATCCGGCGATCGGCATCTTCACCGAATCCGGATCGCCCATATAGACGGCGCGGTCGGCATAGGCGCGCCTCATCGCCTCGACGAAGTAGTGCAGTGCCTCATCGTTGCGGCCGAGTTTCTTGAGGTCGTAGCCTTCGAGGATATTGAGCATTTCGATGAGGTGCACGCCGCCGGACGAAGGCGGCGGCATGGAGATGATGTCGGCACCGCGATACGAGCCGCTGACGACCTCGCGTTCGACGGCACGATAATTGGCAAGATCCTCGACGGTCATGACGCCGCCGGCGTCGCGCACGGCGGCGGCGATCTTCCGTGCGACTTCGCCGTGATAGAAGCCCTCGGGGCCCTTCGCGCCGATCTCCTTCAAGGTGTCGGCGAGGTCGTACTGGATCAGCCGGTCGCCGGCGGCGAGGGGCTGATCGCCGTTCTTGAGCAGGATCGCCGCGGTCGAGGGCCAGCGCGCGAGCCGCTTGGCCACATTGGGCAGCGAATCCGCGGTGTCGTCCTGAACCGCGAAACCGTATTCGGCGAGCCGGATCGTCGGCCGCAGAATGTCGGCCAGCGACAGGCGGCCCGAGCCGTATTTGTCATGCGCCAGGGCAAGGCCCGCGACGGTGCCCGGCACGCCGACCGACAGGCCGGTGTCGCGCGATTTCACCGGATCGGGATTGCCCTGCGCATCGAGGAACATGTCCGGCGTCGCGGCGGCGGGCGCAGTCTCGCGATAGTCGATAGCGATGTTGCGCGCTTCCTTGCCGTCCGCGGTGGGGGCGAGATGGATGACCATGAAGCCGCCGCCGCCGAGATTGCCGGCGCGCGGATAGGTCACGGCCATGGCGAAGCCGACCGCGACGGCGGCGTCGACGGCGTTGCCGCCGCGATCGAGAATCTCGATGCCGATGCGCGCGGCCATGCGCTCCTGCGCGACCACCATGCCGGTCTGACCGACGATGCCATGCGCGGCGGGGAACGACGCCTGCGTGTTCTGCAACTGCGGCGTCGATTGCGCCAGCGCCAGCGACGCGCTGAGGAGGAAGGCGAGGAAGGTCGTTGTGAGGTGACGAAGCATCTGACTCAGTTCTTGGCACCGTCGGCCAAAATCATCGCGCCTGCGAATGATAGACCGGGTTCGGCCGCATGTCGGTGGCCGAGGCGACGCGGTTCGACATGTTGAAGAATCCGGTGATGGCCGCAATGTCCCAGATGTCGCGGTCCTTGAAACCGGCGCGACGCAAGCTGTCGCGATCGTGCTCCTCGATCTCGGCCGGCGTATTGGTGAGCTTCACGGCGAAATCGAGCATGGCGCGCTGGCGCTTGTCGAGCCGGGCGGCGCGATGGTTCATCACGATCTGTTCGCCGAGCAGCGGACTGCCGGAATACTGCCGCACCGCGGCGCCATGCGCGGTGAGGCAGTAATAGCAGCGGTTCTGCGCCGACACCGCGACCGCGATCATCTCGCGCTCCAGCTTGGACAGGCCGCTCGGCGCCAGCATGAGGTCGTTGTACATGGCGGCGAAGGCTTCGAGCTTCGCGTTGTCGAAGGCGTAGGCCACCAGCACGTTCGGGATGAAGCCGAGCTTGTCCTGGCACTTCTGGAAATAGGCGGTCATCGCCGGAGACAGCTCGCCTTTCGGCAATTTGAGCGCGATGATGGGCATATCGTCGGGCACAGCCGCTTTGGCTGCGGCCCTTTCGGGCGCTTTCCTGCCCCTGGCTTTGGCAACAGTCCCGGCCATGTGTCCCGCCTGTCAAAATTTTTCCGGCTTCTTCCCTGGCGAGCCTACAACGCTTTGGTAGCGCCGGGTATAGCCCAAGGTCAAGCTTTTCGCTTTCCCGATCAAAGGCTTGGCATTGGCCGGCCCGCGATACTCGCCGTCATAACATAAAGCGGTCACGCTCGCCCGCTAAGCGATGTCCCGCTCTCGACCCCCGCGTCGGGAAGGTGAACACTGCGCCCAGCCAGATCGATTCCTCCGACTGACACATCACTGACGTGAAGCGGTCTTCGCCCCGGACCAGACCCGCCGCCATTGCCAATTTTCATGAGGCCACCCGTGCTCGATAAACCGGCTCCCGACAGTCACGACAGCGCCGAGCATGTCGCCGCAAGGGCGGCGATCGAGCAGGCCGGAGGAGAGCTCGCCGCGCGGCAGCCCGGTATACCGGCCGAATTCGTGGCGGGGTTGTTTGGCCGGGCCGTCCCCGAAGACGTGGTGCGTTACGATGCGGCGCAACTGGCTCAGCTCGCCGAACGCGCCTGGGCGTTTCTCGGTCAGCGCGATCCTGGCGTGCCGAAGGTGCGCTGCGAAACGGTGCAGATCGACACGGAGAACTCGCCGCGCAGCATCACCGTGATCGAAATCGTCAACGACGACATGCCGTTTCTGTTCGACTCGGTCATGGGTGAAATTGCCGAGCGCCGCCTCGAGGTTCGCCTCGTCGCCCATCCGGTGTTCGGCGTCCAACGCGAGGGCGGCAAGCTCGCGGGGCTGACCGCGCCAAGCGCCGGCGGCCGCGAGAGCCTCATTCACATCCATGTCGAGCCGATCGGCGAGGCAGCCGCGCGCGGGGATATCGTCGCGGCGCTGGAGCGCATTTTGCTCGAGGTTCGCCTCGCGGTCACCGATTGGCGGCCCATGCTCGAGCGCATTCACGCCGTCATCGCCGAACTCAAGTCGAATCCGCCGCCCTTGCCGGTGGACGAGATCGGCGAGGCCGTTCAATTCCTGCAGTGGCTGGCCGACGATCATTTCACCTTCCTCGGCATGCGCGATTACGACCGGAAGGGCGACGCCCTCGATCCGGACTTCGCCACCGGTCTCGGCATCCTGCATGGCGCTGATCTTCATGTTCTTCGCCGCGCCGATGAGCGCCTCGAACTGACGCCGGAACTCAAATCGTTCCTCAATGAGCCGCATCCGCTCATCATCGCCAAGACCACGACGGTGTCGCACGTTCACCGCCGCACGTTTCTCGATTATGTCGGTGTGAAGAAATACGACGTCGACGGTAATCTCGTCGGCGAGCACCGCATCGTCGGGCTGTTTACGTCGACGGCCTATACGCGCTCGGCGCGCACGATCCCCTATATCCGGCGCAAGATCGCGGCGATCGAGCAGCGCGCCGGTTTCGTGACCGGCAGTCACTCGGCGAAAGCGCTGGCCAATGTGCTGGAGCAATATCCGCGCGACGAACTGCTGCAGGTGGATTCCGACACGCTTTACGATTTCGCCACGGCGATCATGCGGCTCGACGAGCGGCCGCGCGTGCGCGTGCTGGCGCGCCGCGATCGCTTCGACCGTTTCGTGTCGGTGCTCGCATACGTGCCGCGCGACCGCTACGGCAGCGCGATCCGCGAGCGCATCGGTAATTACCTCGCCAAGGCGTTCGGTGGCGAGGTTGCCGCCTTCGTGCCGTTCTTCCCCGAGGGGCCGCTGGTGCGCGTGCACTACATGATCGCCCGCAGCGGCGGCGCGGCGCCCGATGTGACGCGCGACGTGCTGGAGCGTGAGGTGTCGCATATCGTGCGCACCTGGACCGACAGTCTCGCCGAGGCGCTCGAGGCCCTACATGGGCCCGAGCAGGCGCGGGCGCTGTTCGAGCGCTACCGCGATGCCTTCAGCCAGGGCTTTCACGATTACTATTCGCCGTCGAGCGCGGCCGGCGACATCCGCGCCATCGAAACGTTGACGGAGGACCGGCCGCTGGCGGTCGATTTCCGGCACCGCGAGGAGACCGATCAGGACAGCATCAGCCTCAAGGTCTGGAGCCTCGGACGGCCCTTGCCGCTGTCGGAACGCGTGCCCGTGCTGGAGAACATGGGCTTCAAGGTGGTCGACGAGCGCACCTACCGCGTCGCGCCGGCCCATGGCGGGAAGCTGTGGTTTCACGACATGCTGCTGACGCGCGGCGACGGGGCCGCGACCGATCTGCAATCCGGCAAGGCGCGGCTGGAGGCCGCTTTCCTCAACGTCATGCGCGGCGGCGCCGAGAATGACGGCTTCAATGCGCTGACGCTGCAGGGCGGGCTCGGCTGGCGCGACGTGGCGCTGATCCGCACTCTGGCGCGCTACCTGCGCCAGATCCGCGTGCCGCATTCGCAGGACTACATGTGGGCGGCCCTGGTGAAGCACGCCGCGATCGCCAGCGACATCGTCGAACTGTTCCACGCCCGCTTCGATCCGCGGCCGCCTGCGGCCGAGGGCCGCGACGGCAAGCAGCAGGCCATCGCCGCGCGCATCGAGGAGGCGCTGACCAAGGTCGATAGTCTCGACGAGGACCGCATCCTGCGCCTCTTCGTCAACGCCGTGCAGTCGGCGATCCGCACCAACTACTTCCAGACCGATGCGGACGGCAGGCTCAGGCCGCTGATCGCCATCAAGTTCGAAAGCGGCAAGCTGACCGAGATGCCGCTGCCGCGGCCGCTCTATGAGATTTTCGTCTATTCGCCGCGCGTCGAGGGCGTGCATCTGCGCTTCGGCAAGGTAGCCCGCGGCGGCATCCGCTGGTCCGACCGGCCGCAGGATTTCCGCACCGAAATCCTCGGCCTCGTGAAGGCGCAGCAGGTCAAGAACGCCGTGATCGTGCCGGTCGGCGCCAAGGGCGGCTTCGTGCCAAAGCAGATGCCGAAGAACCCGACGCGCGATCAGTTCATGGCCGAGGGCATCGCCTCGTACAAGCTGTTCATCTCGACGCTGCTCGACATCACTGACAACTACGCGCCGGACGGCAGTATCGTGCCGCCGGATAGTGTCGTGCGGCATGAAGGCGACGATCCCTATCTCGTCGTCGCAGCCGACAAGGGCACGGCGACGTTCTCGGATATCGCCAACGGCCTCGCCGTCGAGCACGGCTTCTGGCTCGGCGATGCCTTCGCCTCCGGCGGCTCGGCCGGTTACGACCACAAGGTCATGGGCATTACCGCGCGCGGCGCCTGGGAGTCGGTGAAGCGCCACTTCCGCGAGATGGACATCAATATCCACGACACGCCGTTCACGGTGGTCGGCGTCGGTGACATGTCGGGCGATGTGTTCGGCAACGGCATGTTGCGCGAGGACACCATCAAACTGGTCGCTGCCTTCGATCATCGCGACATCTTCATCGATCCCGATCCGGACCCGAAGAAGAGCTTCGCCGAACGCAAGCGGCTGTTCGATCTACCGCGCTCGAGCTGGCAGGATTACGACAAGGCGCTGCTGTCGAAGGGCGGCGGCATCTATCCGCGCGCGTCCAAGGAAATCCGGCTGTCGGCAGAGGCGCAGAAGCTGCTCGGCGTCGGCGACAAGGTAACGCCGCAACAACTGATGCAGGCGATCCTCAAGGCGAAGGCCGATCTTTTGTTCTTCGGCGGCATCGGCACCTATGTGCGCGCCGCGAGCGAAGGCGACGAGGCCGCCGGCGACCGCGCCAATGACGCCATCCGCATCACCGGCGCGGACCTGCGCGTCAAGGTGGTGGGCGAGGGCGCCAATCTGGGCATGACCCAGCGCGGGCGCATCGAGGCGGCGTTGAACGGCGTACGGCTCAACACTGACGCCATCGACAACTCGGCCGGCGTCAACACCTCGGACGTCGAAGTCAATATCAAGATCGCCTATGCCGAACCGGTGCGCGCCGGCCGGTTGACGCTCGATCAGCGCAACGCCGAACTCGCCGAGATGACCGACGAGGTGGCGCGGCTGGTGCTGCGCAACAATTATCAGCAGACGTTGGCGATCTCGCTTGCCCAGCGCCGCGGCCTCGAAGACTTCGGTTTCCAGCAACGCCTGATGCAGACGCTGGAACAGCAGGGCCTGCTCGACCGCGCGGTCGAGTATCTTCCCGACGAAATGGCGCTCGCCGACCGGCGCAAGCGCAACCTGCCGCTGGCCCGGCCGGAACTCGCCGTGCTGCTCGCCTATGCGAAACTCACGCTCTACTCGGTGCTGCTCGATTCCGACGTGCCGGACGATCCGTTCCTCGGCCGCGAGATCAACCGCTATTTCCCCAGGGAAATGACAGAGCGTTACGCCGGCGCGCTGCAGTCGCATCGGCTGCGCCGCGAGATCATTGCCACGCAACTCACCAACTCGATGATCAATCGCGGCGGCGCCACCTTGATCGTGCGCATCGCCGACCAGACCGGCGCGGCGCCGGCGCAGATCGCGGCGGCCTTTGCCGCTGTGCGCAACAGCTATGACTTGATCGGCCTCAATGGTGAGATCGACACGCTAGACAACAAGGTGCCGGGCGACATGCAATTGTCGCTCTATGCCGCCGTGCAGGATCTGCTGCTCGACCGGCTCGTGTGGTTTCTGCGCAATGTCGACCTCAAAGCTGGCCTTGAAGCGATTGTCGCGCATTACCGCGACGGCATTACCCAGGTCGAAGCCGCGCTGGATACGGCATTGCCAAAGGCGGCGTCGGCGGCGCGCGACGCGCATGTTGCGCAGCTCACGCGCGACGGCGTGCCCGAGGCCATTGCCCGCCGCATCGCCAATCTGGCGCTGACCAAGGCGGCGCCCGATATCGTTATGGTGGCCGACCGGGCACAGAAGCCGATCGCCGAAGTGACCGCGACCTATTTCGCCACCGAGGCCTTCTTCCAACTCGACAAGGTCGCGAATGCCGTGCCGGGCATCGTCGTGTCGGATTACTTCGACCGCCTCGCGCTCGACCGCGCCGTCGATCAGATCGGTGATGCCGAGCGGCGCTTGACGTCAGCGATGATCGGCAACGGTCACGCCGGCGCCGAAGCCGTGGAAGAATGGCTCAAGCCGCGCAAGGCCGAAGTCGAACGCATCCGCGCCGCGATCCACGAAATCGCCGGCTCGGGGTTGACCTTGTCGAAGCTCAGCGTCGCGGCGAGTCTGCTGGGAGATCTGGCGAGGGAATAGTTGTCATTCCGGGCTCGCGAGCTTTGCTCGCGCCCCGGAATGACGGGAGCTAATGCTTGAAATGTCGCGTACCGGTGAAGACCATGGCGATGCCGTGATCGTCGGCAGCCTTGATCACTTCATTGTCGCGCATCGAGCCGCCGGGCTGGATCACCGCCGTGGCGCCGGCTTCGATGGCGACGAGCAGGCCATCGGCAAACGGGAAGAACGCATCGGACGCGACCACCGAGCCCTTGGTCAGCGGCGCTGACAAGCCCAGTTCCTTCGCGGCGTCTTCGGCCTTGCGCGCGGCGATGCGCGCCGAGTCGATGCGGCTCATCTGGCCGGCGCCGATACCGACGGTGGCGAGATCCTTGGCGTAGACGATGGTGTTCGACTTGACGTGCTTGGCGACGCGGAAAGCGAAACGCAGGTCGCCAAGTTCGGCGGCGCTCGGCGCGCGCTTGGTGACGACCTTCAATTCCATGTCATCGACCACGGCGGCGTCGCGCGATTGCACCAGCAGGCCGCCGGCCACGGACTTCACCAGCAGGCCTTTCTCGCGCGGATCGGGCACGCCGCCGGCGAGCAGCAGGCGCAGGTTCTTCTTGGCGGCGACGATGGCGATGGCTTCATCGCTGGCGTCGGGCGCGATGATGACCTCGGTGAAGATCTCGGTGATGGCCTTGGCCGCTTCCGCATCGAGCGTCCGGTTGAGCGCGACAATGCCGCCGAAGGCCGACGTCGAGTCGCAGGCCAAGGCCTTCTTGTAAGCGTCGAGCAGCGACGCGCCTTCGGCGACGCCGCACGGATTGGCGTGCTTGACGATGACGCAGGCCGCGGCGCGCTTGGGATCGAACTCGGCGATCGCTTCGTAAGCCGCGTCGGTGTCGTTAATGTTGTTGTAGGACAGCTCCTTGCCCTGCACCTGCCGCGCCGTGGCGACGCCGGCGCGCACATTCGGTGTGCGGTAGAACGCTGCCGTCTGGTGCGGGTTCTCGCCGTAGCGCAGCGGCTGCGCCAGCCGGCCGCCAAAGGCGCGGTAATCCGGCGCGTCATTGTTCAATGTTGCGGCGAACCAGTTGGAAATCGCGGCGTCATAGGCGGCGGTGCGGGCATAGGCTTTCGCCGCCAGCTTTTGCCGCGTCTCGAAGGTGGTCATGCCGCTATGGCGGTTAAGCTCCTCGAGCACCAAGGCGTAATCGGTGGTGTCGACGACCACCGCGACGTCGCCGTGGTTCTTGGCCGCGGCGCGGATCATCGCCGGTCCGCCGATGTCGATGTTCTCGATGCAGTCGTCGTAGTCGGCGCCCTTGGCGACGGTTTCCTCGAACGGATAGAGGTTCACGACCAGGAGGTCGATCGCCTTGATGTTGTGCGCCTTCATCGCTTCGGCGTGCTCGGCATTGTTGCGGATGGCGAGCAGCCCGCCATGGACGTTCGGATGCAGCGTCTTGACGCGTCCGTCCATCATCTCGGGAAAGCCGGTGAGATCGGAGACGTCATCGACGCGCAGGCCGGCGTCCTTCAGCGCTTTGGCGGTGCCGCCGGTGGACACCAGTTCGATGCCGAAGCCGGCCAGCGCCTTGGCGAATTCGATGAGGCCGGATTTGTCGGAAACCGACAGCAGGGCGCGGGTAACGCGGCGCGGATGGCTGGGCATGGGGCTCTTCAGTTGTGGCGTTTGGGATTGTTGGCGGTGGGCTAGCACAGCTTGTTTTTGCTGTCATTCCGGGGCGCGGATGAAATCCGCGAGCCCGGAATCCATACGCCGCAGCAGGGGTTATGGATTCCGGGCTCTCGGCCTCCGAGCCTCGCCCCGGAATGACTACAACGGCAATTCCGGCTCTTCGGCGCGGTCGAGGCGGGCGCCCGGCTGTACCGGCGGCGTATGGCGGAAGGTCCAGCGCACCTTGGCTTCCTGGCGGGCATGGCCATAGACCACGATCTGCACCGCCCGGCGCGGGCCGTCCGGGCCGGCGAGATACACGCTTTCTTCGACCTCGACCGTCTCGCCCATGGTGGCGAAGGTCCAGACCTCCTTGTCCGGCAGCAGCAGGATCACGCCGCGGCCCTCCGACAGGCGGCTGGCCTTGATCGACGGGTGCAGGTGAAAGCGCACGGCGTATTCGTCGCCCTTGCGCAGATCGAACGCCTTGTGCGCCGGTGTGAACACATCCTCGCCGTCGATGGTGCGGCCATCGGCGCTGACCTTGAGGGTGCGCGTCTGCACGACGCCGAATTCGCCGGCATAGCCGTCCTGCGAGGCGACGAGGGTGATGCCCTCCTCGGCGTCTTGCCGCTCGATCGTGACCTTGCGCGGGCCGGATACGATGGGCGTGCCGCCGAGCAGCCGGCGCAGCGATTTCGATTCGACAAAGCGGCACGAGGAGGTGTCGTTGAAGGTGACGGTGGAATGCGCCGCAGTGGCGCGCGCGACCTGCCGCCAGTTCTCGCGATTCATCGACGGCAGGCCGCAATTGACGATGACGCGATGCTGACGGAACGACATTTCGAACGACAGGCAGCCGGCATGCGCCTCGGTCGACAGCGCGATCGGCGGCGGCCGGCCGGTATCCATCAGGATCACCGTGGCGTCGGCGTCGATGCGCTGATAGCCCGAATGCGGCGCGTTCGATAGCGGCGCGCCGCGCGCATCGTCATAGGCGAGCGCGGTGGCCAGCAGATCCACCGCGGTCGGGCCCATGCCGTTGAACTGCGCGAAATTGCCGTCCGGATGCCGGAAGAAACGCAGCATCGGCATCATGCGGTCGATGGCGTTGTTGATCGCCTGCGGCGGCTGCAGATTGCGCGCGGTGAACAATTGCCGCAGCGGCAACAGGTCGATGATGATCTCGATCAGCGTGCCGGGATTGCGGCTGACATGGCCGCCGTCCGGCAGAATTTGCGCGCGCAGTTCGTCGATCAGGCGCCGCGCCGCCGGCCGCAACTGGCCGGACAGGCCGTTCAGGCACAACGTCGCATAAGTCAGCGCGATCAGCGCCTGAAGTCGCGGCAGGCCGGCGCGCGCGTCTTTCGCCGTGCCGCGCAGATAACGCACCTGACGCTGCAGGCTGCGGATGAAGCGCCGGTAGAAGCGCGCATCGGCGTCCTGGAGGATGAACGGCGAATGACATAGCCAGCAGATGATGCGGCGTGACAGGATTTCCGGCTGCCAGCCGATCGGATGGCCGCTGCCCTGATGGGTGATCCATTCGTCGATCAGCGAGCGCGCATTGGCCCGCGTGATGGCCGAGTCGGCGGCGCGCAAATGGCGTAGCCATGAGAAGTTGAGCAGCACCGTCGCCCATTCTTCCGACGGCGGCAGCATCTCGAAGGGCGAGCGGCGGTCGCAGATCACGACCTTGCCGGCGAAGGCGAAACGTCCGGCATAGATTTCGGCGGCGCGCGTCGCGTCCGCGGTGCGCAGGTCCTGCGGCGCGATGACGAGACGATCGGTTTTGGTCGAGCCGTAACGCCAGCGCAGCAGCGGATGCGTGCCGACGCTGCCGGCAAGACTCCGCATGGCGCGGCGCCCGACCAGCAAAGACAGCCTGGCTCGTTCGCCGAGCGTAACCCGCATTGCCTCTATTCGTCCCCAGCAACGCGGCGATTCCCGCGTGCAATCCGTAGGATAGCGGAAGGGTCTTGATCCGGCCAATGATGCCGCTGCCTTATTGGGCAGCGGTGTATAAGTCGGCCTCAGGCCGGCTCTAGGCCGGCTTGCGGATCAGGCGGGCGGCGAAGAAGCCGTCGAGGCCGCCCCAGCGCGGGTCGGCGTCAGGGAGGTATTGCGGCAGGGTCCGCAGCTCACCCAAAGCGGTGACGAATTCGGCGTGACCGAATACTTCCGAAGCGGCGATCGGCGCGCGTTCGAGGTGCGGATTGCGCGCCAGCAAGGCGGCGATCTGGGCTTCGCCTTCTTCGGGTTCGAGCGAGCAGGTGCAATAGACCAGCGTGCCGCCGGGCTTGAGGAGACCGGCCGCGCGGTCGAGCAGGCGGCTCTGCAACGACGTCAGCACGCCGAGGTCGTTCTCGGACTTCAGCCACGGCACATCGGGATGGCGGCGGATGGTGCCGGTCGCGGTGCAGGGCGCATCGAGCAGCACGGCGTCGAATGGCCTGTCCGGCTGCCATTCGAGGGCATCGGCGGCCACGGTCTCGACGTTGAGCTTGAGCCGGGCGAAGTTCTCCTTGAGCCGCGCGATGCGCGCCGGGGAACGATCGACGGCGGTGACATTGGCCCCGGCATTGGCCAGTTGCGCCGACTTGCCGCCGGGCGCGGCGCACAGGTCGCACACATCCTTGCCGGCGATATCGCCGAACAGTTGCGCCGGGATCGAGGCGGCGGCGTCCTGCACCCACCATGCGCCTTCGACGAAGCCGGGCAGCAGCGAGATTGCGCCATGCGCCAGCGTGCGCACGGTGCCGGTCGGTAGCACCTTGCCATGGACGCGCTCGGCCCAGTGCGCCGCGTCCTGCCTGACGGTGAGGTCGAGCGCCGGCTCATGGCCGTTGGCCGAGGCGATGGCGCGCGCGGTGTCCTCGCCATAGGTCTTGCGCCAGCGCGCCAGCAGCCACTCCGGCGTATCGCGCGTGACGTCGCTCGCGTTGAACTCGTTGCGCGCCTGCGCCACGCGTCGCAGCACGGCATTGACGAGTCCGGCATAGCGCGAGGCGCGGCGGTCGGCCTGCGCGAGGCGCACCGACAGATCGACGGCGGCGTGGTCGGGCACGTCGAGCCAGAGAATTTGCGCGGCGCCGACCAGCAGGATGGTTTCGGTGCGCGGGGCGTCGGCGGGAAAGCCCTTGTCGAGAAAGCCGCCGACCAGATGGCGCAAGGTGCCCAGGCGTCGCAGCACGGTGGCGGCGAGGCGGCGCATCAGCGCGCGGTCGCGGTCGGGAAGCGTGGCGAGGCCGAGATGGGCCGACTTGCCGGAGAGCTGATCGTCGAGCGCGATGCGGCGGCGGAGCACGCCATCGACGATATCCGTGGCAATGCGCCGGGCGGCCAGACCGGGGACTTCAGCTTGAGGGGCGATTCGCGCGCGCGCCATGGCGTCCTTATTGCCACGAATTGTGTCGCTGGCGCGAGCGGATGACAAAAAAGTGCGTGCAGTATTCGGCGACCGGCCTACTGCACGACGTGGACCTCGGTGCCGAGCGGCGTGCGGCGATACAGATCCATGATGTCGGCGTTGTGCATGCGGATGCAGCCGTGGGAAACGTAGCCGCCGATCGAGGACGGATCGTTGGTGCCGTGGATGGCATAGTTGCCGCGATCGAGCCCCATCGCCGCGGCGCCCATCGGGTTCTGCGGCGAGCCGCCCGGATAGGTGGTGGTGCGGCCCGGTACGCGCGCCCAGGCCGGGCGGATATGTTTGGCGGTGACGTAGGCGCGGCCGTGCCAGGCCATGCCGGCCTTGCCGACGCCGACCGGATAGCGGATCGCCTGTCCGCCGGGCAACACATAGAAAAGCTGCCGCGCTCCGGTCGAGACGACGATGGTGCCGGGGCTGTACGCGCTGCGGAATTGCACGACGTCGCCGCGCGCCAGCGCCGGTTGCGCAACGATCATGGAACCGAGGACGAGGAGAAGGGCGACGACGCGCGGCAGGAACTTCATGGCGAACTTCAGACCTTGGCGGTCACTGCTCGACGATGACCGGCGTGCCGACATCGACCATGCGATACAATTCGCGGATATCGCGGTTGAACATGCGGATGCAGCCATAGGAGACGAAGCCGCCGATCGAGCGCGGATTGTTGGTGCCGTGAATGGCGTAGTCGCCGCCGCGCATGGTCAGCGCGGCATCGCCCATCGGATTGCGCTTGTCGCCGCCGGCGATGACCTCGGGCAAACCGGGATTGTCGCGGCGGATGTCGTCCGGCGGCGCCCAGGCGGGCTTGACGTATTTGCCTTCGATGCGCGCCTTGCCGGTCCAGGTCTTGCCTTCGCGGCCGACGCCGACCGGGAAGCGCAGCGCGCGATATTCGTCGAGCACGAGATAGAGATAGCGCTCGTTGGTGCGCACGACGATGGTGCCCGGGGCAAAGCCCGAGAACTGCACGACGCCGCGCTCGCCGGGAGCCAGCGAGCCGGCATAGGGCGCGCTATGCGCAACCACCGCCGCGACCACCACCCAGCAAAGGATGAAGGTGACGAACAAAACGGTTCGCTTGATGAGTACGTGAGTCATGCCTTGGGCCGCCCGGAATGATCGGAGCGATCATAGGGCGGGGCGGATACCTGGCGGCGGAAAGCTGCCGGTAACGTAAATGCGGCGGATGGAACTTTGCTCTTTCCCCTCTCCCACAAGGGGAGAGGGGAAGAAATAAGCGCGCTAAGTAACTAAACCTTCGCTTCCGCCTTCTTGTTCTGGCGGTTGTTGACCAGGTCATCGACGACGGCCGGGTCGGCGAGCGTCGTGGTGTCGCCGAGATTGCCGAATTCGTCCTCGGCGATCTTGCGCAGGATGCGGCGCATGATCTTGCCGGAGCGCGTTTTCGGCAGGCCGGGCGAGAACTGGATGAGGTCGGGCGCCGCGAACGGGCCGATCTCCTTGCGCACCCAGAGCACCAGCTCCTTGCGCAGTTCGTCGCTCGGCTTCTCGCCGGCCATCAAGGTGACATACGCGTAGATGCCCTGGCCCTTGATGTCGTGCGGATAGCCGACCACCGCGGCCTCCGACACCTTGGCGTGCGCGACCAGCGCGCTTTCGATTTCCGCGGTGCCCATGCGGTGGCCGGACACGTTGATGACGTCATCGACGCGGCCGGTAATCCAGTAATAGCCGTCCTCGTCGCGGCGGCAGCCGTCGCCGGTGAAGTACTTGCCCGGATAGGTCTTGAAATAGGTGTCGATAAAGCGCTGGTGATCGCCATAGACCGTGCGCATCTGGCCCGGCCATGAATCGGCGATGCACAGATTGCCGGAGGTGGCGCCGTCCAGCACCTTGCCCTCGGCATCGACGATCTCCGGCACCACGCCGAAGAACGGCCGCGTCGCCGAACCCGGCTTGAGCCTGATCGCGCCGGGCAGCGGCGTGATGAGAATGCCGCCGGTCTCGGTCTGCCACCAGGTATCGACGATCGGGCAGCGGTCGTCGCCGACCACGTGATAGTACCACTCCCACGCTTCCGGATTGATCGGCTCGCCGACCGAACCGAGCAGGCGCAGCGATTGCCGCGAGGTCTTCTTCACCGGGCCTTCGCCGCCCTGCATCAGCGCGCGGATCGCGGTCGGCGCGGTGTAGATGATGTTGACCTTGTGCTTGTCGCAGACTTCCCAGAAGCGCGACGTGGTCGGGTAGTTCGGCACGCCTTCGAAGACGAGCGAAATGGCGCCGTTCGAGAGCGGGCCATAGACGATGTAGGAATGGCCGGTGACCCAGCCGACATCGGCGGTGCACCAGTACACATCGCCGTCGTGATAGTCGAAGACGTATTGATGCGTCATCGACGCGTAGAGCAGATAGCCGCCGGTGGTGTGCAGCACGCCCTTCGGCTTGCCGGTCGAGCCCGAGGTGTAGAGGATGAACAGCGGATCTTCCGCATTCATCGGCTCGCACGGGCATTCGGCGGGCACGGTCCTGGCGATGTCGTCATAATAGACGTCGCGGCCGTCCTTCATGGCGACGGCGGCGCCGGTGCGCTTGACGACGATGATGGTCTTGACGCCGCCGACCTTGTCGCAGGCGACATCGACATTGGCCTTGAGCGGCACCTTGCGGCCGCCGCGCAGGCCTTCATCGGCGGTGACGATGATGGTCGACTGGCAATCCTCGAGGCGGCCGGCAATCGAATCCGGCGAGAAGCCGCCGAAGATCACCGAATGCACGGCGCCGATGCGGGCGCAGGCGAGGATGGAGACCACCGCCTCGGCGATCATTGGCATATAGATGGTGACGCGGTCGCCCTTCTTGACGCCGCGCGCCTTGAGCACATTGGCGAAGACCTGCACCTGCTCGTGCAACTGCTTGTAGGTGACGGTCTTGTCGTCTTTCGGATCGTCGCCTTCCCAGATCAGCGCCGTCTGGCTGCCGCGCTTCGCGACATGGCGGTCGACGCAGTTGTAGCAGGCGTTCAGCGTGCCGTCCTCGAACCACTTGATCGAGACGTTGTGCGGATCGTAGGTCGTGTTCTTGACCTTGGTCGGCTTCTTGATCCAGTCGAGGCGGGAGGCCTGCTCGCCCCAGAAGCCGTTCGGGTCCTTGATCGAGCGCGCGTACATCTCGTCGTACTTCGCGGCATCGACATAGGCCTTCGACTTCCAGTCGGCCGGCACGTCGTAAATCTTCTCGTCGGACATCGCACTCCCTCCCGGTATCGCGGCATGACGCGGCACCCCGGTTAAGCCCGGGGGCGCTTATGGTTCCCGCCCATTATGCGCCGCGGGTGCAACCTGTCACAAGCGCTCAGCTTGCGACTTTCGTCGTGTGCGACATTTGGGAAATATCAATGCCAGGGGGTGTTTCAGGGCGCCTGCGGCGCCTCTGTCGGGGGGCGGTGAACGGCGATGCCGGCGACCACCAGGGCTATTCCGGCGAGGTCGGTGAGCGATGGGATCTGGGCGAGGACCACTGCCGCGATGACGGTCGCCGTGACCGGAAGCAGGGCCAGCAGCAATGCGAAGCTCGCTCGCGGCAGCCGGGCCATCGCGAGCTGGTCGCAGACATAGGGGATCACCGACGAGCAGATGCCGACGCCGATCCCGGCCAGCACCAGCCGGGGAGAGTCGAAGGCCCTGACCGCCTCGAGGAGGCCGACCGGCATGATGACCACGAAGGCAATCAGCATCGCGGCGCCCAGCCGTTCGACGCCGTCGCTTGCCCCGTCCTGCGCGACCTTGTGGCCGATGACGATGTAGCCGGCAAACAGCATGGCATTGAGGAGCGACCAGGCGATGCCGATCGGATCGGTGGCCCACTTCACGTCGATCAGGATGAAAACGCCGGTGATCACCAGCGCCAGCGCGAGAAGATTTCGCCACGAGCGCATGCCGGCGAGCGCGATGGCGATGGTGCCGACGAATTCCATGGCCGCCACGAGGCTCATCGGCAGACGATCGAGCGCGAGATAGAACGACGCATTCATCGCCGCGAGGCAAAGGCCGAGGCCGACGAGCATGAAGCGTGTTCGGCCGTCGGCGCGGGCGATGGTGCGCCATGGTTTGGTGACAAGCGTGAATGCGACCGCCGCCGATGCGATGCGGAACCAGGCGACGCCGAGCACGCCGACGGCCGGAAACAGCAGCACCGCGAATGACGGGCCGAGATAATGGAACGTTGCGCTGACGCCGAACCAGACATGGGGCGGCGTTCTTTCGGCGGCGCGATTGAAGCCGTCGGGGGCCCAAGATAGCATGAATGCATTCTGGAGCCAAAGCTGTAACTATCTATCAGATTCGGCAGTCTAACAGCCTCCGTTTGCTAATGATCAAAGGACATTTCCATGAAAAGCCTTCGATCCGAAAATACCGTTTTCGACGCGATCGATGCCAGATTGATCGGCGCCCTGGCCGCCAATGCCCGCGTCAGCACGGCGGAACTGGCGCGGCTGGTGAAGCTGTCGGCGCCTAGCGTCGCCGAGCGCATCAAGCGTCTGGAAGAAGCGGGTGTGATCACGGGCTACCGCGCCATCATCGATCCGGCGGCGCTGGGGCTGCCGATCGCGGCGTGGATCCGCGTGCGGCCGACGCCGGGCCAGCTCAAGAAAGTGGCGGAGATTCTGAAAAGCCTGCCGGAGATCGTCTCCTGCGACCGCATCACCGGCGAGGACTGCTACATGGTGCGGGCGCATCTGCGATCGGTCGCCGACCTCGAGCGCTTGATCGACGCGATCAATCCATTCGCGCTGACCAACACCTCGATCATCCAGTCGATGCCGGTCGAGCCGCGCCTGCCGCCGATCGCGGTGCGGCGGCGGTAAGCGTCCTAAAGCTTCACGCCGCCCATCTTGCAGACCAGCTTCCATTCGGCATCGGTGATGGCCGGCAGCGACAGCCGCGACTGCTTGAGCACCTGAATTTCGGCCAGCTTCGGTTCGGCCTTGATGGCGGCGAGCGTTACCGCCTTGGGCAGTGCTTCCACCGCCTTGACGTCGACGCAGACCCAGGGCGAGCCGGCTTCCGCGGTCGGATCGGGATAGGCCGGCTTGATGACCTCGACGATACCGACGATCTCCTTGCCGATATTGGAGTGATAGAAGAAGCCGCGGTCGCCCTTCTTCATCTTCATGATGTTGAGCTTGGCGGTGTGGTTGCGGATGCCGGTCCAGGCGGTGCCCTTAGGCCCGGCTTTCACCATCTGGTCCCACGACCAGGCATCGGGTTCGGATTTCAGCAACCAGTAGGCCATGTGCAACTTTCCCTCGTCATCGTCCGCGAAGGCGGACGATCCAGCGCTTCCAACATAGCAAAACTATTCATTGCTGGGTGCCCCGCCTTCGCGGGGCATGACGGATGTGGATCACTCCTCCGACTTGATCGGGCGCGACAGAAGCGCCGCGATCGCCTCATCGACGCTCAGTTCGTTGGCGAGCACCGCGGCGACCGCGAGCGAAATCGGCATGTCGATGTTTTTCTCGCGCGCCATTTCCAGCAGCACCGGCGCGGTGAAGGCGCCTTCGGCCAGCTTGCCGCTCGGCGCTTCGCCGCGGCCGAGCGCGGCGCCATAGGAAAAGTTGCGCGACTGCGGCGACGAGCAGGTCAGGATCAGATCGCCGAGTCCGGACAGGCCGGTCAGCGTCTCCGGCCTCGCGCCGAGCGCGCGGCCAAAGCGCATCATCTCCGCGAAGCCGCGTGTCGTCAGCGCCGCCGACGCCGAAGCCCCGAGGCCGCGGCCGCTGACGATGCCCGAAGCGATTGCCAGCACGTTCTTGACGGCGCCGCCGATCTCGACGCCGCGAATATCGGTCGAGTGATAGGGCCGGAAGCTGCCGGAGTTGAGCGCATGCGCCAGCTTCTCGGCGACCAGCGCATCCGCCGCGGCGATGGTCACCGCGGTCGGCAGGCCGCGCGCCACGTCTGCGGCGAAGCTCGGGCCGGACAAGATCGCCGGCACCGCGGCGTCGGTGCATTCGGCGATGATCTCGGTCATGAATTTGTGCGTGCCGTGCTCGATGCCCTTGGCGCAGGCAATCAGCGGCGTGCCGGGCTTCATGGTCCGCGTCAGTTGCGCCACCACCGAGCGCAAGGCCTGCGCCGGCACCACCAGCAGGATGGCGTCGTTCCGCGCCGCCTCGCCGAGCGCGCGCGTGACCTTGATCGCGGGCTCGAGTTTCACGCCGGGCAGGAAGCGGCTCTCGCGCTGCTGGCTGAGATGCTCGGCGTGGCCGGCGTCGAATTCCCACAAGGTCACGTCGCGGCCGGCGCGCGCGGCGGTCTGCGCCAGCGCGGTGCCCCAGGCGCCGCCTCCAAGAACAGCGATGCGTTGAATGGTCATGCAAGGTCTTCCGGCAGGATCGGAGGCTACTTATACGCGGCCGTGCGGGTGAGCGCACCTTGCGCCGCGGCACCGGCGTCGAGCGGCCAACGCGCGCGGGGGGCGAATTCCATGGTGTCGGTGAGGCCGAGGGCGAGGCGCTCGATCCCGGCCCAGGCGATCATGGCGCCGTTGTCGGTGCAGAGCTTGAGCGGCGGCACCGCGAGCGGCGTGCCGGTCTCCATGGCGACACGGGTCAGCGCGCCGCGGACGGCTTGGTTGGCGGCAACGCCGCCGGCCGCCACCAGCGCGTTCGGCTCGCCGAAGCGGTCGCGAAACAGCTTCAAGCCCGCGCGCAGGCGGTCGCGCACCACATCGACCACAGCCTCCTGGAACGAGGCGCACAGATCGGCGACGTCCTGCGGCGACAGCGGCGCGATGCGTTCGGCTTCGAGCCGCAATGCGGTCTTGAGACCGGAAAACGAGAAGTCGGCTTCCTTGCGATGCTGCATCGGCCGCGGCAGGGCAAAGCGGGTCTTGTCGCCGGCGAAAGCCTGGCGCTCGACCTGCGGGCCGCCGGGAAAGCCGAGGCCGAGCAGCTTGGCGGTCTTGTCGAAGGCCTCGCCGATGGCGTCGTCCTGCGTCGTGCCGAGCCGCACATAGTCGCCGACGCCGAGCACGGCGACGATCTGGGTGTGGCCGCCGGACGCAAGGAACAACAGATAGGGAAACGCCGTGTTGTCGGTGAGCCGCGCGGTGAGCGCATGCGCCTCGAGATGGTTGATGGCGAGCAGCGGCTTGTTCTTCACCAGCGCAATGGCCTTGGCGCTGGTCAGGCCGACGATGACGCCGCCGATCAGGCCGGGGCCGGCGGCGGCGGCAACGCCGTCAAGGTCATCATAGCTCGTGCCGGCCTCGCGCATGGCTTCGTCAATGATGGCGTCGATGGCCTCGACATGGGCGCGCGCGGCGATTTCCGGCACCACGCCGCCGAATACCGCGTGCTCGTCGACCTGGCTGAGCACGACATTGGACAGGATATGCCCGCTGCCGTCGGCCTTGCGTTCGACGACGGCGGCCGCGGTTTCGTCGCAGGTCGTCTCGATGCCGAGGACGAGCATGGGGATCCCACTTTTTGTCATTCCGGGGGCGCGTGAAACGCGCGAACCCGGAATCCATACGCCGCAGCGCCGGGGTTATGGATTCCGGGCTCGCGGCCTTCAGCCGCGCCCCGGAATGACGGAGAGCGCACTCTCCCAATTCCCCTAAGCCTGCACTACAAGGACCGCCTAGCACCGCGAGGACATATGGCGCAATCGGCTCCCCTTCTTCGCCTCGGCACGCGCGGCTCACCGCTGGCGCTGGCCCAGGCCCATCTTGTGCGCACGCTGCTGGCGCGGGTAACCGGCGCGCCGGAAACGGCGTTCGAAGTCGTCGTCATCAAGACCACTGGCGACGCCATTCAGGACCGGCCTTTGTCGGAGATGGGCGGCAAGGGGCTGTTCACCAAGGAGATCGAGGAAGCGCTGCTCACCGAGCGCATCGACCTCGCCGTGCATTCGGCCAAGGACATGCCGACCCTGTCGCAGCCGGGGCTTCTGCTCGCGGCCTGCCTTGAGCGCGAAGACCCGCGCGACGCCTTCATCAGCCTGAAAGCGAAGTCGCTGGCCGATCTGCCGCAGGGGGCGAGGCTCGGCACCGCGTCATTGCGCCGTCAGGCTCTGGTCAAGAAAGCGCGGCCCGATCTCGTGGTGTCGTCCCTGCGCGGCAATGTGCAGACGCGCCTGCGCAAGCTTGAAGCCGGCGAGGTCGATGCGACGCTGCTCGCCATCGCCGGCCTCAACCGGCTCGGCATGGCGGACCACGCCACGCACATCATGTCGGCCGAAGAGTTCGTGCCCGCGGTGGCGCAGGGCGCGATCGGCATCGAGACGCGCGGCGACGACAACCGCACGCGGCAATTCGTGGCGCAGATCAATCACGCGCCGACATTCATCGCGGTCGCCTGCGAGCGCGCCTTTCTCACCGCCCTCGACGGCTCGTGCAAGACGCCGCTCGCCGGTCATGCGACCCTGTCGGGCAACGCGCTGCATTTCCACGGCCTGATCGCGCGGCCCGACGGCAGCGCCGCGCATGATATTGCCGGCAATGGCCACATCCGCGATGCGGTGCGTATCGGTGACGAAGCCGGCCGCGCGCTCAAGAAGATCGGTGGGCCGGATTTCTTCGACTGATTTTTTTTGACGCGTTTCCGGACGGCGAACCGGTATCCACTTCGCCTGGAAACGCTTTCGGGGAGCAACAATGCGCATCGTGGTGACACGGCCGCAGGATGACAGCGAACGCACCGCCGCGGCGTTGCGCCAGCGCGGCCATATCGTCGTGGTCGCGCCGCTGCTGCGCGTCGAGCATCTGCCGCTGACGCTTGCGCACACCTATGGCGCCGTCGTCATCACCAGCGCCAATGCGGCGGCGGCGATTGCCGGTCATCCAGAGTGCGCGGCGCTGACGGCCCTGCCGCTCTATGCCGTCGGCGAGCGCAGCGCCGAGGCGGCGCGCGCCATCGGCTTCACCGACGTGCACGCGGCTGGCGGCGATGCCGTGGACCTGGTGCGGCTGATCGCCGAGCGGCGGCCCGATTCGCGCGCGCCGCTTCTCTATATCGCCGGCGAGGATCGCAGCGCCGACCTGATCGGCGATCTTGCCGGACACGGCGTCGCCGCCGATCTCGCGGTGGTCTATCGCGCCGTGCCGCTGCCGTTTTCGCCGGAATTGATCGGTGCGCTGCAAAGCGGCGCGGTCGAGGCGGCGATGCATTATTCCAAACGCAGCGCCGAACAGTTCATCACCGGCGCCAAGGTCGCCGGTGTCGCCACGCAGGCCACGCGCTTGCGGCAACTATGCCTGTCGGGCGCGATCGCGGCGGTGCTGATCCAGGCCGGCGCGCGCAATGTGGCGGTCGCGAAAAGGCCCGATGAGCCCTCGATGATGGCGCTTCTTGAGCCCTGACGCTTTATGCTTTCGTCACCTTCGCGGTTTTAATTGCTGCGGCCAGGGCTTCAAATCGTTAGGGTTCGCACAGCATGAACGACACGAATCCCAATCCTGACGGCGTAACGCCCGACAAATCCGCCGGCCGCCGCAAGCGCGCCGCGCCGACCATCGATCTCGAGGCGAAGGAAATACCGCCGTCCGGAGCGCAGGAAGCTGCTGTTCCCGAAGCCGCGGAGGCGTCGGTTGCCGAGGCGCCGATCGAGCCGGCGGCTGTTCCCGATTCATCCGGCTCCGAATCGTCCGGCGATGCGCCGCCGCCACCGGAGCGCACCGGTGCGCTCAAGCCGCTGGTGATCGGCGGTATTGCCGGCGCCGCGGCCGCGACACTCGTGGTCGCCATCGGCTGGTCCGCCGGCTTGTTCGCCAGCGAGCAGACCGCGACGCCAGATCCGCGCATCGCCGCGCTGGAGACGCAGCTCAAGCAGTTGCAGAGCCGTCCCGAGGCGCCGCCGGCCAATACCGGTGCGGCCGATGCGCTGGCCGCCCGCGTCGCCAAGGTCGAGGACAGCGTCGGAAAAATGTCTGCGGCGCCGGCCGACGACAACGCGTTGAAGTCGCTCGGCGTCGCGCTCGCCGCGCTCAACCGCCGCTATGACGAACTCGCCGCCAATTTGCGCGAGACGCAATCGCGTGCCGAAGCCGCCGAAAAGACGGCGGCCGAGTTGCGCAGCAATGTTCAGGACGTGTCGAAGACCGCGGCGGCCGCGGGCGCGTCGTCGGCGGACGTCGCCTCATTGCAGCAACGGTTGTCGACTCTCGAAGAGCAATCGAAGACGGCGCGGGCCGAACTTGCCAAGGCCTCCGAATCCGATCGCGCGGCGCGGCTGGCGCTGAGCGCGGCGGCGGTGCGCGATGCCGTGCTGCGCGGCGTGCCGTTTGCCGAAGAGCTGGCGCAAGCCAAAGCCCTCGGTGCCGACGAAAAGGCGCTGGCGCCGCTGTGGCCTTTCGCGGCCTCGGGCGTGCCGACTGCGAAGACGCTGGCCAAAGAGCTGACCGATCTGTTGCCGCAGATGAAGAAAGCGGTCGGCACGCCGACGTCGAGCGGCGGCTTCCTCGATCGCTTGAAGACCAACGCCGAGGGCCTGGTGCGCGTGCGCCCGGCCGATGCGCCGGCCGGCGACGATGTCTCCGCCGTGCTGGCGCGTATCGAGCAGAGCGCGGCGCAGGACAATATCGCGGCGGCGCTCACCGATATCGGGGCGCTGCCGGAAGCGGCGCGTCAGGTCGCCGCCAATTGGGTGACGCGCGCCACGGCGCGGCAGAAGGCGCTCGATGCCGCGCGCGACTTCGCCACCGGCACGGCGCGCAATCTCGGTTCGAGGTGAGGGCGGCATGATCCAGGTCGTTCTCTTTCTCATCACTGTCGCGCTGATCGCCGCGGGCTTTGTCTGGCTCGCCGACCGCCCCGGCGACGTCGTCGTCACCTGGCTCGGCTATCACGTCGAAACCTCGGTGATGGTCATGCTGCTCGCGGTCGCGGCGCTGATCGTCATCGGCGTGATGTTCTGGTCGGTGGCGCGCGCCATCTGGCGCTCGCCCGAACAGGTGTCGCTGTTCTTCCGCCATCGCCGCGCGATGAAGGGTTATCTCGCCATTTCGCGCGGCCTTGTCGCCATCGGCTCCGGCGATACGCGGCTGGCGCGGCGCTCCGCCGATGAAGCCGCGCGGCTGTCGCCCGGCGATCCGCTGACGCTGCTGCTCACCGCGCAGTCGGCGCAACTCGCCGGCGACCGCGTCGGCGCCGAACGCGCCTTCCACGAGATGACGCGGCACGAGCAAACGAAGCTGCTTGGCCTGCGTGGTCTTTATATCGAGGCGCAGCGCCGCAACGACATGGTCACCGCGCGCCGCGTCGCCGAGCAGGCCGCGGAAGCCGATCCCGCACTTGCCTGGGCCGGACAGGCGGTGCTCGACGATCGCTGCGCGCAGGGCGACTGGAGCGGCGCGCTCAAGTCGCTCGACGCCATGCGCGCCTCGCTCGACAAACAGGACCATCGCCGCAAGCGCGCGGTGCTGCTGACGGCGCAGGCTCAGGCGCTCGCCGACAGTGACCGCGATGCCGCGCGTCTCGCCGCGCTCGACGCGGTGAAGCTGGCGCCGGGGCTGGTGCCCGCGGCGGCCTTCGCCGGGCGTCGTCTCGCCGAAGCGGGCGATCAGCGCCGCGCCGGCAAGGTGCTGATCGCGGCGTGGCGGCTCAATCCGCATCCCGACATCGCCGAGGCTTACGCCGATCTGCGTCCCGGCGACACCGCCCGCGCGCGGCTCACGCGCATGCAGACGCTCGCCGGCAAGTCGTCCGAAGAGCCGAACGCCGTTCGCGAAGGCGCCATCGCGGTGGCGCGGGCCGCCATCGATGCGCGCGAGTTCAAGATCGCGCGTGAGACGCTGGCGCCCTATCTCAACGCGCCGTCGAAGCGCGTCGCGACGCTGATGGCCGAGATCGAGGAAACCGAGCACGGCGACGAAGGCCGCGTGCGCGAGTGGCTCGGCCGCGCCATGCGCGCCGCGCCCGATCCGGTGTGGACCGCCGATGGCGTGGTGTCGGACCGCTGGCTGCCGGTGTCGCCGCGCGGCCGTCTCGATGGCTATGAATGGCGCGTGCCGCTGGCCGAGATCGGCATGACCCATCCGGTGGTCGATGCGCCGCCGCCGCCGATGCCGGCCTTGCAGCCCGAGCCTAAGCCGGTCGTCGAGGCGCCGGAGCCCATCGAGATCAAGGCGGTGGTGCCGAGCGAAGCGCCGAAAGCCGACCTGGCCAAGCCGGTGCCGGTAGCCAAACCGTCCAGGCCCGCCCTGAAGCCGGTGGCGGCCGAGCCGGTCATGCCGCTGATCCAGGTTCCGGATGATCCGGGCCCCGATGCCGGGCTCGATCCCGATCCGCTGACCGAAAAGCCCTTGCCGGGCGACGGCTGGCCGCGCGGGGGTAAGCTGTTCCGGTGACGGATTTGGCGCGTGCTTGCCAATCCGGGGCCGCGCCGATACTAAGGCGCCTCATGGCGCCGATGTAGCTCAGTGGTAGAGCATCCGCTTCGTAAGCGGGTGGTCGGGGGTTCAAATCCCTCCATCGGCACCACTCCCGCGCCGTTTAAACGGCTGCCGGCCAGTCCTCGCCGCTCACGCCCAGCGCCTGCGCCATCCACTCCAGCGACGTCACCAACTCGGCCTGCCGGTCCGCGGGCAGGCGCTCGAATTCGCGAATAAGCCGGGCGCTGGTCGCCGGGCCCGCCGCCGCCAGCGCTGTCGCACCCGCTTCGGTCAGCCGCGAATGCACGATGCGCCGGTCGCCGACGCTGCGATAGCGCTCCACCAGGCCGCGCTCCACAAGCCTGTCGAGAATGACCGTAACCGTCGCCTGGGTCAGGCTGGCGTCCTCGGAAATCCGCCCGGTGGTGACCTCGCCGAGGTCGGCGATGGCCTGCAACACCGCGAGCTGCGCCGCCGTGAGCCCGGTCTCCCTCGCCAGCCGGCGCGAGCGCAAATCGGCCGCGTGCAGGATCCGGCGCATGGCGCCAAGAACCTGCTGCACCTGCGGTTTTTCGGATCGAATCGGGGCGGCTGGCGTTGACGGCATGGGCAAATCTTGGAACCTTTTCGGCCCTGAAGCTTTGATATCGAAATATTCGAACTATAAAGATTGTCGAGAGGAGCAATGTTCCCTCCACGGCATTTTTTTCGCGCGAGGCGGGCACCCGGTCCGCCTCAAATGATTGCCCCAAGGACGCCTTTACGGAGACCGGCCGGGCCAATCGCAGCTTTCGATGAGAAGGCGGAGAGGCACCGATGTGTGGATTGTGCGGTGAGTTAAGCTTGAACGACGTCCCCGCTTCGGCCGCAGCAGTCGCGGCGATGACGGCTTCCATGGCGCGCCGCGGTCCCGATGGCGCCGGCCTCTGGTCGAACGGCCATGCGGCGCTCGGCCATCGCCGGTTGAAGATCATCGATCTGTCGGAGCGGGCGCAGCAGCCGATGGTGGACCCGTCGCTCGGCGTGTCCGTGGCGTTCAACGGCTGCATCTATAACTACAAGGCGCTGCGCGGCGAGCTCGAAGCCAAGGGCTACAAATTCTTCTCCGACGGCGACACCGAGGTCGTGCTCAAGGCCTGGCACGCCTGGGGCCATGACGCGCCGAAGCGCTTCAACGGCATGTTCGCCTTCGCCATCGTCGAGCGCGACACCGGCAAGGTGACCTTGGTACGCGATCGCCTCGGCATCAAGCCGCTCTATTACAGCGAAATCCCCGGCCGGCGCGTGCGCTTCGCCTCGAGCCTGTCGGCGCTGCTCGCCGCCGGCGACGTCGATACCTCAATCGATCCCGTCGCGCTCAACCACTACATGTCGTTTCACGCCGTGGTGCCGCCGCCGCGCACCATTCTCAAGGGCGTGCGCAAGGTCGAGCCGGGCACCATCGTGTCCTTCGACGACAAGGGCAAACGCAGCGACCACCGCTACTGGACGCTCAACTTCGGCCGCAGCGGCGACGACGCGCGGCGTTCGCGCGAGGAATGGCGCGAGCTCGTTCATACGGCGCTGCGCAAGGCCGTCGATCGCCGCATGGTCGCCGACGTTCCGGTCGGCGTGCTGCTGTCGGGCGGGCTCGACTCCAGTTTGATTGTTGCTCTGCTTGCCGAAGCCGGGCAGAAGGATCTCAAGACCTTCTCCATCGGCTTTGAATCGGTCAATGGCGAGATCGGCGACGAGTTCAAATATTCCGACATCGTCGCCGAGCATTTCGGCACCGAACACCGTCAGCTTTTCATCAAGTCCAAAGAGCTGATCGCGCGCCTGCCCGAGACCATCGAGGCCATGTCCGAGCCGATGGTCTCGTACGACAATGTCGGCTTCTATCTGCTGTCCAAGGAAGTGGCGAAGCACGTCAAGGTCGTGCAGTCCGGCCAGGGCGCGGACGAAGTCTTCGCCGGCTATCACTGGTATCCGCCGATGGTGAATGCCAACGATCCGGTCGAGGCCTATGCCGGCGCCTTCTTCGATCGCGACTTCGCCGAATACAAGGAGATCATGGAGCCCGCCGCCGTCGGCGGCGACGACGCGCGCGATTACGTCACGCGCCACTTCGCCAGTCCGGGCGCGGATGAGGCCGTGGACAAGGCGCTGCGCATCGACTCGACCGTGATGCTGGTCGACGACCCGGTGAAGCGCGTCGACAACATGACCATGGCCTGGGGCCTCGAGGCGCGCGTGCCGTTCCTCGATCACGAACTCGTCGAACTCGCCGCGCGGGTGCCGGCGGACGAGAAGATCCGCGACGGCGGCAAGGGCATCCTCAAGGACATCGGCCGCACGGTGATTCCGGCCGAGGTCATCGACCGGCCGAAGGGCTACTTCCCGGTGCCGGCGCTCAAATACATCGAAGGCCCGGTGCTCGATTTCGTGCGTCAGGCGCTTGATGCGCCGGCGGCGCGCAACCGCGGCCTCATCAAGCGCGCCTATATCGACAAGCTCCTTGATGCGCCCAAGGACCACATCACGCGCCTGCGCGGTTCGAAGCTTTGGCAGGTCGCGCTGCTCGAACTGTGGCTGCAAGCCCACAAACTCTGAAGGCGGTCCCCATGCAGACGCAGAAGAAAGAAGCGGCCGAGGCGAGCACCGATCCGGAGCGCATGCTGTCGCTGCGCATGTGGGGCGATGCCGCCAAGGATGTTCTCCACGAGGCCTTTGTCGATTGCGGCTGGGGCCGCTTGATCTTCGGGCAGACCTTCGCCGCGCCGGCCTCGCTCGCCGCCATGCTGAGCGCCGAGACCGAAGGCGAGCGCGATATCATCCTCTATGCGCGCGAGCCGCATGTTCTGCTGGCCGAGGCGCCGCAACTCTTGTTTCTCGATCCGTCGCACACCTACCGGCTCGACTTCTTCGCGCCGCCCGCCGTCAGGCAGAGCACCCCGGCGATCGCGATCCGCGCCGCGCGCGCCGAGGACGCCGACGAAATCAACCGGCTGTACCTGTCGCGCGGCATGGTGCCGCTGCGCGATGGCTATGTCGCCGGCGAAGCGCGTCCTGAGAGCGTCCAGTTGCTCGTCGCCGAGAATGGCGAAGGCGGCCTCGCCGGCGTTGTCATGGGCATCGATCACACCAAGGCGTTCAACGATCCCGACAATGGCTCAAGCCTGTGGGCGCTGGCCGTCGATCCGCAGGCGCGCGCGCCGGGCGTCGGCACGGCTTTGGTGCTGGCGCTGGCCGACATGTTCATGAAGCGCGGCCGCGCCTTCATGGATCTGTCGGTCAAGCACGACAATGTGCAGGCCATCGCGCTGTACGAGAAACTCGGCTTCGTCCGCGTGCCGGTGTTCTGCGTCAAGCGCAAGAACGCCGTGAACGAGAACCTGTTCGCCGGGCCGCCGGTGCTCGGCGAGCTGAACATCTATGCCCGCATCATCGTCGATGAGGCGCGGCGGCGTGGCATTGCCGTCGAGATCGAGGACGCGGAGTCCGGCATCTTCCGCCTGTCCTATGGCGGCCGCGCGGTCGCCTGCCGCGAGTCGCTGTCCGAGATGACCAGCGCGGTGGCGCTGTCGCGCTGCGACGACAAGGCGCTGACGCGCCGCGTCATGGTCAAGGCCGGCCTGCGCGTGCCGGAGCAGTTGCGGCTGACGACGCCGGGCGAGGCCTCGTCGTTTCTCGAGCGTCATGGCCGCGTCGTGGTCAAGCCGGCGCGCGGCGAGCAGGGTCGCGGCGTGTTCGTCGATCTGACGACGGAAGACGAAGTGACGCGCGCCATCGCCGAGGCGAGGAAAATCAGCGACGAAGTGCTGATGGAGGAATTCGTCACCGGCGACGATCTGCGTATCATCGTCATCGCCGGTGAAGTGGTCGCGGCGGCCATCCGCAAGCCGGCGACCATCGTCGGCGACGGCGAGCACAGCATCCGCGATCTGATCGAGCGGCAGAGCCGTCGCCGCGCCGCGGCGACCGGCGGCGAAAGCCGCATTCCGCTCGATGAGGAAACCACCCGCGCCGTCGCCGCCCATGGCCACAAGCTCGATGACGTGCTGCCCTCGGGCGAGCATCTGGCCGTGCGCAAGACCGCGAACCTGCATACCGGCGGCACCATTCACGATGTCACCGCCGAGCTTCATCCCGATCTGGCCGCCGCCGCTATCGCCGGCGCGCGGGCGCTGGATATCCCGCTGGTCGGCTTCGACTTCCTGGTGCCGGATGTAACCGGGCCCGATTACGTCATCATCGAAGCCAATGAGCGGCCCGGCCTCGCCAATCATCAGCCGCAGCCGACGGCCGAGAAGTTCGTCGATTTCCTTTTCCCCCACAGCCGTATCGCGCCGGAACACTGATGGCCAAGCAGAAACAACAGAAGCAGCCGAAAGAAGTGCCGCCGCCCCCGCCGCGTCAGAACAAGCTGACGATCGACGAAGGCTACATGCTCGGCCTGCTCAATCGCCTGCTGCGCACGCCGAGCCCGTCCGGCATGACCGACGTCATCGTGGCACTGGTCTGCAAGGAACTGGATGATCTCGGCATTCCGTTCGAATTGACCCGGCGCGGCGCCATCCGCGCCACGCTCAAGGGCGAGGTGGCGGTGCCGGCGCGCGCGCTGGTCGGCCATCTCGATACGCTTGGCGCCACGGTCAAGAACATCCGCGCCAATGGCCGACTGGAGATCGTGCCGATCGGCCATTGGTCGGCGCGTTTCGCCGAAGGCGCGCGCGTCAATGTCTTCACCGATGACGGGCAGATCCGCGGCACCATCCTGCCGCTGAAGGCTTCGGGCCACACCTACAACGAGGAAGTCGATACCCAGCCCAGCGCCTGGACCAATCTCGAGGTCCGCCTCGATGCCAGAACCGATACCGCCGAGGAGACGCGCGCCCTCGGCGTCCATGTCGGCGATGTGGTGTCGGTCGATGCGCCGCCGGAATTCGTCAAGACCGGCTTCATCGTGTGCCGGCATCTCGACGACAAGGCCGGCGTCGCCGCCATGATGGCGGCCGCGCGCGCTGTCCGCAAAGCCAAGGCGAAGCTGCCGATCGACTGCCATCTGTTGTTCACGCTGGCGGAGGAAATCGGCGTCGGCGCCAGCGCCGTGCTGCATGGCGACGTGTCGGAGCTGGTGGCCGTCGATAACGGCACCATCGCGCCGGGGCAGAACACCTCGACTTACGGCGTGACGATTGCCATGCAGGATTCGTCCGGCCCGTTCGACTGGCACCTGACGCGCAACCTGATCAAGCTGGCGCAGGACAACGACATCGAGCATGCGCGCGACGTGTTTCGCTATTATCGCTCCGACGGCGCCGCGGCCGTGGAGGCCGGCAACGATATCCGCGCGGCGCTGGTCTGCTTCGGCCTCGACGCCAGCCACGGTTGGGAGCGCACCCACAAGGAATCGCTGGTGGCGCTCGCCGAACTGCTCACGCTCTACATCCAGAGCGAGCCGCTCTTTCGGCGCGATCAGCAGGCGTTGGGTCCGATCGGCGACTTGCCGCCCGGCGAGATCGAGCCGCGCATCTAAGGTATTGCCACGGCGGCGAATTACCGCCAAATCACCGCCACTTTTCGGCTTTCGACTAATTTCCGGGCATTTCCGCTCAGGCGCACCCGGCCCGCCGAGCCTTTCAGGAACCGCGTTCCTGTGGGAAAGTCGTGGGGGGCGGCGGCCCTGTGTGACAAAGCAGGGGCGCAGCGCCGATACTGTCGCAATTCACGCATAGAGTGAGCCTCATGGCAAAACCAGCCGTCGTACTCGTTGGCGCCGACAAGGGCGGAGTCGGCAAGACCACCGTCTCCCGCACGCTGCTCGACTATTTCGGCGCGCACCACATTCCGACGCGGGCTTTCGACACCGAGACGCCGCGCGGCACGCTCACGCGCTTTCACCCCGATCACACCGAAATCGTCGATGTGAACTCGGTCGCCGACCAGATGAAGATCTTCGATACGCTCGGCTCGACGCCGGCGCAGGTCACGGTGATCGACATCCGCGCCGGCCTCCTGTCCACGACGCTGCAGGCGCTGAGCGACATCGGCTTCCTCGAATCCGCCAAGAAGGGCCAGATCACCTTCGCGGTCTTCCACATCCTCGGGCCGTCGATCGCCTCGCTGCAGGAGATCGCCGAGACCGCGCGCTATGTCGGCGACGCCAGCTACTTCCTGGTCAAGAACCACATCAACGACACCTCGTTCTTCGACTGGGATCCGGCGACCTACAATTCCTATTTCAACAAGATCAAGAACGCGCAGGAAATCACCATCCCCAAGCTCAACGAGATGGCGACCGAGCAGGTCGAAGTGGCGAGCGTGCCCTTCGTGCAGTTCGTCGCCAACAAGTCCGGCAAGGGCGAGTCCGCCAATTATTCGTTCGTGCTGCGCGGCTATGTGCGTCACTGGCTCGGCCAGGTCTGGGCCGAGTACGACAAGGTCAAGCTCGTCGATCTGTTGTCGCCGAAGGCGGAGAGCAACGTCCGTCAGGTGGCCGGCTAGATCGGTTTCGGCTTTCCACGCGATAAGCTTCACGGGCGGCGCTTGTCTCGACGACAGCGCCGTTTGTCTTTATTGGACTTGAATTCGATAAGCCCTTTGGCCTGAGAGACGATGTCGTTCCGCCATTCCGTTTACATCGTCGCGTCGCCGCGGCCGCGGGTCGGCAAGACGCTGCTGTCGCGGGTGCTGATCGGCTATCATCAGCACGAGGGCCGCGGCGCGCGCGCCTTCGATCTCGGCCAGGGCGCGCAAAGCCTGCGGCAATTCGCGCCGGAGGAAACGCAGGCCGCCCAGATCGGCGGCGTGCAGGGCCAGATGGCCTTGTTCGATCGGCTCGTGAGCGAGGAAGGCGGCGGCAAGATCGTCGATGTCGGCGCCGAGACGTTCACGGCCTTCTTCGACATCGCGCATCGCATCGGCTTCGTCGAGGAAGCGCACAAGCGCGCCATCGCGCCGGTCATCCTGTTCATCATCTCGTCGGACAAGGCCGCGGGCGAGGCCTATCGAAGCCTGCGCGCGCGCTTTCCGGGCGCGGCGCTGACGCCGGTGCACAATGAAATGCTCGGGCCGACGCAGCATCGCGACCGTTTCCCCACCGCGGAGCGCAGCGGCGCGATCCTGCGATTGCCGGCGCTGGCGCCCGCGTCGCGCAAATTCATCGAGACACCGCCGTTCTCTTTCGCCGACGATCAACTGGCGAATGCGCGCAATATTCCGCTCGATGCGCATATCGAATTGCAGCGCTGGTTGCGTAAAACTTATACCGAATTGCGCGAGATCGACCTGCGCGTGCTGCTCGGCGACCTGCAATCCTCGCTGCGGTTGTGACGGCGCGTCGAAACGGCTAGATTTTCATCAGTGATTCCAGACTGATAGCGCATGGAACGGAATTGGCGGCTGTGCGTTCTCAAGAGCCGCTTTTCGGAACCCCGGCGGGGCGTCAAAAGTCCGCCAGCGAAGGAGGCCAGACCATGTGGATCAATCTGTTCACGATTGCGCTTGCCATCGCCATTGCCTGCGGCACGGCCGCGCTCATTCTGCAGCACCGCGACTTCGAGCCCGCCGAGACGCGGCGCCGCCGCAGGGTCGGCCGCGCCCGCGGATAAATCCCGTCTTCAAAATTCGCATTCCTGTGAGCGCCTGACGTAAAGCGGGCGCTCGCTGTGCTGCGCCGTGCTATGCAGCGGCATGGCCCCGCCGCTCCTGTTGTCGCGCCGCTTCGCACCCTTGTTCTGGTGCCAGTTCTTCGCCGCGTTCAACGACAACTTTCTCAAGACCTCGCTGGTCTTCCTCATCCTGTTCGGCGCCGATGTGACGTCGGGCCAGGCGGAGGTGCTGATCACCTTGGCCGGCGCCGTGTTCATCGCGCCCTATTTCTTTCTGTCCGGCCTCGGCGGCGAAATCGCCGACCGCCACGACAAGGCGCGGGTCGCGCAATGGCTGAAATTCGTCGAGATCTTCATCGCCTGCCTCGCGCTCTACGGCCACATGCAGAAGTCGGTCGTCATCATGTTCGTGGCGCTCGGCCTGTTCGGCGTCATCGCCGCGCTGTTCGGGCCGATCAAATACGGCATCCTGCCGGATCATCAGCCGCCGGAGAAATTGCCGGCGGCCAATGCGCTGATCGAGGGCGCGACCTTCATCGCCATTCTCACCGGCACCATCGTCGGCGGCATTGCCGCGCATCGCGGCGGCGCCGCCACCTTCGGCGTGCTGGTCATCGGCTTTGCGCTGTCGTGCTGGCTGGCGGCCTTGCGTATTCCGCCGAGCGGCGAGGGCGCGCCGCATCTGACCGTCACGCGCAACATCGCGCGCTCGACGGTGGCGATGCTGCGCCACCTGCGCTCCGATGCGCGGCTGTGGTGGGGCGCGCTGGTGACGAGCTGGTTCTGGCTGGTCGGCATCGTCGTGCTGTCGCTGCTGCCGCCTCTGATCAAGACCCTGATCGGCGGCAACGAGGATACGGTGACGGCTTATCTCGCGCTGTTCTCCATCGCGGTGGGTATCGGCTCGGGGCTCGCCGCCGTGCTGGCGCGCGGCCGCATCGTGCTGAAGATCACGCTCTATGGCGCGCTGCTGCTCGGCGTCTTCGCCGGCGATCTCGGCCTCGCCACCTTCGGCGAAGTCGCTCATGCGGCGGGGCAGACGCCGGGAGAGGTGTTCTCGACCGCGCTCGGCATTCGCGTCGCCGTCGATCTGGCCGGTCTCGCCATCGCCGGCGGCCTGTTCATCGTGCCGTCTTTCGCCGCGGTGCAGGCGTGGTCGAGCAGGGATTATCGCGCGCGCACGGTCGCCGCGGTGAATGTGCTCAACGCCGCCTTCATGACCGGCGGCACGGTGTTGGTGGCGCTGCTGCAGCACGTCGGCGCGACATTGCCGATGCTGTTCGCCGGCATCGGCGTCGCGACCCTGATCGTCGCCTCGCTGATCGCGCGGACGATGCCGGTTACGTCCGCCCCTTGAGCACCCGATCGACCATCTCGCCGGCGGCGCCGAGATAGTTCGCCGGGTTCATCATGGCCTCGAGATCCTGGCGGGTGGCGTATTGCGCGATCTCCTTGTCCTCGGCGAGCAGGTCGATCAGCGGCCGGCCGGATTTGGCGGGCTTACTTCGAATCGGTTATTTTAAAACTGCAGTTGGCACCTGACTCTCTCGAGCAATTTTTTGCTCGGCCCACGGTCGACACAGCCTGAGCAATAAGGCTGGGGTGGCGGGGCTCTTCCCCGTTATGAGAGAAAGGTATTCGTTATGGGCAGGTCCAAAACGAGAACGAAGCTTGTGCATGTTTGCGCTTATGTGCGAACGCGCTTTGGTCGTCTCGAAAGCGTTTGTGAACACTTTCGCTCGTGGCCGGGGCAACTAAGCTTCGACTTCTAACCAAGCTACCACCTTGGTTAGCTAGCTACGGTTCTAGGGGTATGCCCTCCTAGGATTGAGTGGGTGTCGAGGCTCGGGAAACTGAGCCTCGATATCTTTGGCGCTTTATTTTTCTGGATTTCGCATAGCCTTGATCAATGTCTCAAGGTCTTCGCCACCGAGCATATGGCTCATATGTTTATTCGCTTTGCCGTCGCAACTAGGACGGTTCCCTTCCTACATAAACTCTCAAAATCTACCCGAAGCCGATTCGGCTTATCGGTCATTTACCTAATCGCCGCTGTCCACAGACTAACAACAAATTTTTTAGCCGCTTTTCCACCGCGCAGATCGGTGATTCGCTAACTCAAGGCTTGTCGAGTGAATCAAACTCAGTTCTTTTCGAAGTACTAGGAATAGACGGTGGGGCTGGCCCACCATCAAGTAAACCAGCCCCGTATCAGTACCTAGTTGGCGCGTCCGGCAGATGCCCTAAGGGGCACCGGCGCACTGGGGCCATTGCCGTCTTGGCCCATTTCCACCCCTCAAACCGGGCAAACGGTTTGGCGGGCGTCGTCCCTTAACGGGACCGTAGGCCGCTGACCCCTTTGCCGGGGGAGGCGGCCTTCGTTATCCAGTGCGTGAAACAATCGTGAAACACCCACTGAAACACTAATAAATGAGCCTTGTTTTTGCGCCGTGGCAAGGGGGCAATTCCGGGTTTTCCCGCGTGTGATAGCATCAAAGCGTTGATGAGGCGCGAGTATTTCCAACCGTGCCGGCACCTAGTGCGGGCCTAGCGACTTTCAAAATCTAGTACGTCAAGCTTCACTTTTCCCGCCCCTTGAGCACGCGATCGACCATCTCGCCTGCCGCGCCGAGATAGTTCGCCGGGTCCATCATCGCCTCGAGATCCCGGCGCGTGGCGTATTGCGCGATCTCCTTGTCCTCGGCGAGCAGATCGATCAGCGGCCGGCCGGATTTGGCGGCCTCGCGGCCGATCGCCGCGACGTGATGATGGGCGTGGTCGCGGCCCATGCGGTCGCCCAGCTTCATCATCACCGCTTCCGACATGATCAGGCCGTTGGTGATCGTCAGGTTCGCCGCCATGTTCTTTTCGTTGATCTGCAGGCATTCGGCGAGGAAGCGCGTCTGCGCCAGCGCGCCGGCCGCCAGCATGAAGATCTCCGGCAGCACCAGCCATTCGATCTGCCAGCCGCCGGCGCTGCGCTCATGGTCCTGCACCATGGATTCGAGCAGCGCGCCGGCATGCTGCTTCACCAGTGCGTTCTGCGCGGTGATGTAGACCGACGAAATCGGATTGCGCTTCTGCGGCATGGTCGATGACGAGCCGCGGCCGGGCGCCGACGGCTCATAGGCCTCCTCGATCTCGGTCTGCATCAAGAGCTTCACGTCGAGCGCGAGCTTGGCGCATGAGCCAGTGACCAGCGCGAGGAAGGTGCCGGCCTCGGCGATATTGTCGCGCACCGTGTGCCAGGTGATCGCCGGCGGCGTCAGCTTGAGCTCTTTCATCAGCTCGGCCTGGCACTTCAGCCCGTCTTTGCCGAGCGACGACAATGTGCCGGCGGCGCCGCCGAATTCGCCGACCAGCACGCGCGCCTTGAGTTGCTTCAATCGCTCGCGGTGGCGCTCGAAACCGGCGAGCACGGTCGCAATCTTGTAGCCGAAGGTGATCGGCACCGCCTGCTGCAGATAGGAGCGGCCCGCCATCGGCGTGTCGCGATACTTTTTCGCCAGCGTGGCGAGCCCGTCGCAAATGCCGTCGAGCTCGGCGCCGATCAGGTCGAGCGACTCGGCGATCTGCAGCACGGTCGCGGTGTCCATGACATCCTGCGTGGTCGCGCCCCAGTGCACCCATTCGCCGTGCTTGTCCTTGCACAGCTTCACCAGTTGCTGGACCACCGGCATGATCGGCGTGCCGACGCGCTCGGTCGCCTCCTTCAGCCCGGCCATGTCGAGTTCGGCCAGCACGCAATGCCGGGCGATCTCGTCGGCGGCGTCCTGCGGAATGATTTTCAGCCGGCCCTGCGCCACCGCCAGCGCCCGCTCGAAATCCAGGTATTTCTGGGTGCGGTTCTCGTCCGACCAGACCTGCCGCATCGCCGGTGTGGTGAAGACGTCGCGGAAAACCGCGGAATCGAGATAGCTGGACGGCATGCCTGAACTGCTCCGGCGCATTCTTCCCGTCCGCGCATAGCACAGAACGGCCTATCCCGCAGCGGCGCGGCGCCCGTTGGTCGCCGCCTTGCGGACAGGCGCCGCGTCTTCATCCTCGGTCTCGAACGACAGCAGCAGCTTGCGCAGGAGGCCGGCGAGTTGCTCCTGCTCGGAGGGCGTGAGGCGGCGTGCAATCACCCCGGCGCGGGCCGTATGCTCGGTCATCGCCTTCTCGGCCAAAGCCCGGCCGCGACGCGTCAGCGCGATCCGGGTGGCCCGGCCGTCGTCCGGATCGGGCTTGCGGACGGCGTAGTCCAGCTTCTCGGCACGGTCGATCCGGTTGGTCGTGGCCCCCGACGACAGCATGCAGGCTGCATAAAGTTCAGTCGGTCGCATACCGCCGCGGCCGCCGGAGCGGCGCAGCGAGGCGACCAGATCGAACATTTCCCAGGTCAGCCCGAACGGCGCCAGCCACTGGTCCATGTGCTCGCGCAGATGCGCGGAGGCGCGGAGAATACGGCCGATTGTCTCGAGATAGGTGAAGTCGAGATCGGGCCGCTCGGACGACCACTCTTCCTTGAAGGTGTCGATCATATCTCGCGCCGCAAACAGGGCAGGGGCCTGTTTTGTGTGCATTGCATGCATCCCGATTTATCTTGACCTGAAGATAATTCGCCATCACGCTTTGCGGTAGTCAAGTTCGCAATGCGCCGGCCCAGTAAACAGCAGTCTCAATGAGCACTTTGCAAATGGAGCACAGCATGTCGAGCCTCAATCGCAGAAACCTGTTGCAGGGCGCAGCCGCCCTTGGCGTCGCTGGTGCGTTCGGCGCGCGGAAATCGTTTGCGCAGGAGCCGAAGGTCAAGATCCGCATCGGCGTCGTGCCGCTGATTTCATCGGGGCCGATTTTCGTCGCCAAGGCGATGGGCCTGTTTGAAAAGGTCAATCTCGACGTCGAGCTGGTTTATTTCACCGACGGCGTGCTGGCCATTCCGGCGCTGGTTGCCGGCGAACTCGACACCGCGGTTTCGACATTGAGCGCCGGCCTGTTCAACGCTGTCGCCAAGAACGCGCCGTACAAGCTCGTTCTCGACCGCGGTTCGGAAAAACCGGGCTCCGGCTCGATGGCGATTGCCGCCAGCAACGAGATGGTGAAGGCCGGCCTGACCGGCGCCGACAAATTCGCGCTGATGAAAGGCAAGCGCGTGTCGTTGCAGGCGCCCGGCGGCATCGACCAGTATCTGCTCGGCCGCGCCGCGCAAAAGGCGGGTCTCGATCCGCGCACCGATGTGACGTGGAACACCGGCCTCAGCTATCCGGATATCGTGAAGTCGATGGGCGCGGGCCAGACCGACATTGCGAACATTCCGCTGCCGCTCGGCTTCCTGGTCGAGAAGAACAACGCCGGCAAGCTGATCTGCGGCGGCTATGACATCGAGCCGAATACGCAACTCGCCTGCTGGGCCATGTCGTCGAAATATCTCACCGAGAACAAGTCGGCGGCGATCCGTTTCGCCATGGCGCACACTTATGCCGGCCGCCTGTTCAACAAGGGTGCCGCGGACAAGGATCCGGCGATCATCAAGATCGTGTCGGAAGCGACCAAGGTGCCGCCGCCGCTGATCGAATCGGCCGCGCCGAAGTGGACCTGGTTCAACGAAGACGGCATGCCGAATGTCGACTCCTGCATGGCGCAGGGCAAATTCTGGACCGACACCATGAAGCTGGTGACCGGTTCCGTGACCAAGGAGCAGTTGTTCGATCTGTCTGTCGCGCAGGAGGCCAACGCGCGTCTCGCGAAGTCCAACCCCTTCGGTTAAGGGCAGACGTCATGGCAGGCCCCGCGGTCGCCGTCGATATTCAGGGTGTCGGGCTCACCTTCGGGCTCGACACCGATACGCCGACCGTGGCGCTGGGCGAGGTGACGACGCGTTTCGAACCGGGAAAGGTCACTGCGATCATCGGTCCCAGCGGCTGCGGCAAGAGCACCTTGCTGCAGATCGCGCGCGGCTTTCTCGAGCCGACCCGGGGGCGCCTGCGTTTCGTCGAAGTCTCGTCCGGGCAGGAGACCGCCCGGCCGGGCATGGCCACGGTGTGGCAGGCCTTCAACCTGTTTCCGTGGCTCACCGTTCTGGAGAACGTTGCCTTCGGCCTCGATCTGGCCGGCGTGCCCAAGGCCGAGCGTAACGCGCGCGCGAGAAAAGCCATCGCCGCCGTCGATCTCAATGGCTTCGAGAATCGGTTTCCGCGTCAGCTATCGGGCGGCATGCGCCAGCGTGTCGGCATTGCCCGCGCGCTGGTGATGGAGCCGGATGTCTTGCTGCTCGACGAGCCTTTCGGCGCACTCGACGCGCAAACGCGTCTCGTTTTGCAGGAGCAGCTTGCAACTCTGGTGGAGACGGCGGGCACCACCGCGATATTGGTTACGCATTCGATCGAGGAGGCGATCCTGCTCGCCGACAGGATCATCGTGATGACGGCGCGGCCCGGTCATATCTGCGACCAGATCGATGTGGCATTGCCGCGTCCGCGCACCTTGGCGACCACGCATGATCCCCAATACGCCAGGCTGTTCGATCGCATTTACGGCGTGCTGCGCGACCAGGTGCTGCGCGCCATGGTGATCGAGAGCGAGGGAGCATGACGATGGCCGCCGGGACCGACAAGGTCGCCCTTGCGTCAAAGCCAAAAGTGAAGCGTCGCTGGGTCTGGTATGACGACGAGCGCGTGCTCGGCTGGGGCTCGGTCGCTCTTGTTCTCGTGCTGTGGGAGATCGGCACGCGGCTGTGGGGCGTCTCGCCGCTCTATCTGCCGAAGCCGAGCGGTATCGTCGTCTCGCTGCTCCATATGTTCCAGAGCGGCGATCTTCACGTCGATCTGCTCTGGACCTTGTATCGCATCTTCGCCGGCTTCTTCCTCGCTACCGTCGTCGGCGTCAGCCTGGGCATCTGGATCGCGACGTCGAAACGCGTGCGCGCCATCGCCGACATGTACATCGCGATGCTGTATCCGCTGCCGAAGGTGACGCTGATTCCGTTGCTGATCATCTGGCTCGGCACCGGCGGCCCGTTCATGCTGACGATCAGCTTTCTCGGCGCCATCTTTCCGATCGTGATCAACACCGTGCTCGGCGTGCGGCAGTGCGATCAGGGCCTCGTTCTGGCGGCGCGCGATCTCGGCGCCAGCCAGCAGCAGATCGTCCGGCGCGTGTTGCTGCCGAGCGCGATTCCGTCGATCTTCGCCGGCTTCCGCCTCGGCCTCGGCGTCTCGATCATTCTCGTCGTCGCCGCGGAGATGGTGGTCGGCAAATTCGGCCTCGGTGCGCGTCTTTATTTGTCCGGACAGATTCTCGAGACCGAGCAGGTCTTCGCCGTTCTCATCGTGCTGGCGACGCTCGGCATCATCGTTACCAAGGCCCAGGACGCCATCGACCGCCTGCTCGGCCGCTGGCGGCTGAGCTGATTCGTCACGTTACATAACCAAGGCAGAGCGCCATGACCCGTTCCAATGCCCCCCTTCTCGAAACCATCCAGCCCAATCCGGCGCGCGCCAAGGACATGCCCTACGCGCCCGCGGTGCGAATTGTCGGCGCCTGCGACCTGATGTTCGTGTCGGGCGTGACGCCGTCGCCGCTCTACCACTTCCATCCGCATGTCGACGATGAGCATGTGCACCCCAACGGCATCGGCGAGCAGACCGATCGCGCCATGAAGGCGGCCAAGGAGGTGCTCGACAGCGTCGGCGCGTCCTGGGGCGATGTCGTCAAGATAACCAAATACCTCACCGACATCCGCGATATGGACGGTATGAGCAGGGCGCTGTCGGCCTATTTCGGCGATTGGAAGCCGGCCTCGACCACGATTTGTATCAATCAGCTGTCGTCGCCCGGCGCCCGGATCGAGCTCGATATGATCGTGGCCTTGCCGAAGAAGAGCTAGCCCCAAGGCCTGCGGTATCCCGCCGGGCAAATGACCATCGGAAAGGTTCCATTAACCATGCCGGCCTAGCCTGCGGGCTCACGCAGAACACTGCGATTCAAGGGGCGGCCGATGACACTTGCTCCCAGCAAGGCAGTTTTCCTGACCGGCGCGGCGATGATGCTCGCCGCCTGCAACACCACCAGCGACCGCCAGGCGGCCATGCCGCCGCCTCCCGACCGGGCGCTGGCGATGGCGCCGCCGGCTGACGTCACAGGCTCGATCGAAGGCACGAAGGCCATCCAGGCCGCCGAGAAGCCGAAAGCGGCCCCCGAGGACGACAAGCCGGCCCTGGTCCTGCCCGGCGACGAGCCGGTCAAGAGCGGGCGCGGAAGCGCCGCCGATGCCATCGCCGAGGGCCGCGAGGCCTATCGCGCCAACCATTTCCGCGAGGCCGAGCGCGCCTTCCGCAAGGCCACCCAGATCGATCCGCGCAGTTCCGAGGCCTGGCTCGGCATCGCCGCCTCCGCCGACCGGCTGCGCGACTTCGCCCTGGCCGACAAGGCCTATGGCAAGGCCCGCGAGATCGTCGGGCCGACCGCCGAGGTCCTCAACAATCAGGGCTATTCCTACATGCTTCGCGGCGACACGAAGCGGGCCCGCGACACGCTGACCGCCGCCCAGACGCTCGACCCCGGCAACAAGTATGTCGCCAACAATCTGGCGCTGCTGGCGGCGAATGAGGGCAAGGCCGCGCGCTAGGCCCGCGCCGGCGCGTCGGCCGCAGAACCGCGTTGCCTAATCCTTGCGAATTTGTCACGAGCATTCGGTCAATTCCGGCCTAGATTGAGGCCGCATACGGCGCGCATCGCGAAAGCGCCGGCGACCGGGACAGGACATGTTCGACGCGATCATGAAATTCATCGGCGACCTGAGCGAGGATCAGTCTCGCGCGGAGGAGTTCGCCGAAACCGATTACCGCCTCGCGGCCGCGGCGCTGCTGGTGCACACCGCGTCGATCGACGGCCGCATCAGCGAGTCGGAACATGCGCGGCTGCATGATCTGATCAAGGAGCGCTTCAAGCTCGACGACAAGGCCGCCGACAAGCTGATCGAGCGCGCCGAGGAAGCCGACGAGAAGGCGGTCGATCTGTATCATTTCACCACGCGGCTGAACCGCGCGCTCGACGACAAGCAGCGCGCCCGCATCGTCGAGATGATGTGGCAGGTGGTCTATGCCGACGGCAAGGTGACCGAGTTCGAGGATAACCTGATCTGGCGCGCCGCCGATCTGCTGCATGTGTCGCGCGAGGAGCGCATCGCGCTCAAGCGGCGTGTGGCGGGGGAGCAGGGGACGGAGTAAGACCGTTCCGGACGCGCCTTCATTCTCCGGTCATCCCCGCGAAGGCGGGGATCCAGCCCTTCAAAGCGCTGGGTCCTCCGCATGCGCGGAGGACGACAGCCGAGAGGTTCATTGCCAAATGCCAAGACCCGTCACCCTCATCACCGGCGCATCGTCCGGCATCGGCGCCGAGCTGGCGCGCATTTTCGCGCGCAACGGCTTTGCGCTGGCGCTGACCGCGCGCCGCGTCGAGCGGCTCAATGCGCTGGCCGACGAGATCGAGGCCATGGGTCAGCCGCGGCCGCTGGTCATCTCGGCGGATCTGACCTTGTCGGGCGCGACGCAGAACATCGCCGATGCGCTCAATGCCGCCGGCGTCGAGCCGCAATATGTCGTCAACAACGCGGGCTTCGGTCTGGTCGGTCAGGCGGCCAAACTGGATCGCGCCGAACAGTTGCAGATCATCGACGTCAATGTGCGGGCGCTGACCGAATTGTCGCTCGCCTTCGTCGACAGCCTCGCGCGCCATGAAGGCGGCATTCTCAATGTCGGCTCGGTCGCGGGCTTCCTGCCGGGTCCGGGCAGCGCGGTGTATTACGCCAGCAAGGCCTATGTGCTGTCGTTCTCCGAGGCCCTCTATGCCGAGCTGAAGGAGCGCGGCGTGCGCGTCACGGTGCTGTGTCCGGGGCCGGTGCCGACCGAATTCGCCGCGCGCGCCGGCGTCAAGGACAAGATCGGGCCCGGCGCATTGACGCAGACCGCGGCGAGCGTCGCCGAGGCCGGCTATCGCGGCTTCATGGAAGGGCACCGCGTCGTGGTGCCGGGCTTCGGCAACCGGCTGGTGATGGTGCTGGCGCGCATCCTGCCGCGCCGGATCGTGCTCGGGCTGGTCAGCCGGCGGCAGGGCCGCCGCGCCTCGACGGCCGAGCGGGCCTGAGCCGCTTCTCCGGAACCTTGGAAGGGTGGGTGGTGGAGCCAGGCGGGATCGAACCGCCGACCTCGTCATTGCGAACGACGCGCTCTCCCAGCTGAGCTATGGCCCCTTCCCAAAGGCGGTGCCGGGAGAACCCGAAACCCCGCGCTTTTTGCTGAGTGGGCGCCATTTAGGACCGGGCATCCTTCCTGTCAAGGATCGCGGCCCGGACCGGCCCCGATTCCTGCGGCGGGGCGGCAGCTTGTTCGGGCGGAGGCGACAAGCTAGTTTCCGCCCATCTTTCGGATCGGAACCGTCTCATGCGCGCCATTCTCGATATCGTTCTCCTGGTGCTCCAGATCTACATCTGGCTGCTGATCGCGTCGGCTGTCCTGTCGTGGCTGGTGGCGTTCAACGTGGTCAACACCCGCAACCAGGTGGTGGCGACGATCGGCGACTTCCTCTACCGCATCACCGAGCCGGTGCTGCGCCCGATCCGCAACGCCATGCCGAATCTCGGCGGCATCGACGTCTCGCCGGTGATCCTGATCCTGCTCATCCTGCTGCTCGAGAACGTCATCGTCCGCTACATCTATCCGAATGTGTTCTAGCGCGCGCATGATCCCGAAAAGTGGAAGCCGGTTTTCGGATCAGATCATGCGCAAACTGAAATGACCGGAGAGCCGTGGTCGGCGACGTCCGGCGGCCTCGTCATTCATGTGCGCCTGACGCCGAAAGGCGGCCGCGATTCCATCGACGGCGTCGAGACGATGAGCGACGGCCGCGGCGTGCTCAAGGCGCGGGTGCGCGCCGCGCCGAGCGAGGGCGAGGCCAACGCGGCTTTGTGCAAACTCATTGCCAAGACGTTGGCTGTGCCGGGGCGTGACGTGACATTGGCCGCCGGCGCGACATCGCGGATCAAGCGGCTGATAGTTTCCGGCGATGGGCCGACGCTGGCGGCGCGGTTGAAAGCGGCGATCCAAAGCGGCTAATGGTCGTTGGGCGCAAGAACGGGCGAGGCATGACCGCAACCATCATCGACGGCAAATCAATCGCGGCGGAGCTGCGCGGCAAGGTCGCGGCGGACGTGGCGCGCCTCAAGCGCGATCATGGCCTGACGCCGGGGCTTGCCGTCGTGCTGGTCGGGCAGAACCCGGCGAGCGAGGTCTATGTGCGCTCCAAGGCGAAGGCGCTGGTCGAGGCCGGCATGGCGCCGTTCGATCACAAGCTGCCGGAATCGACCGGCGAAGCCGAGCTGCTCGCCCTGATCGACAGGCTCAACGCCGACAAGGCCGTCAGCGGCATCCTGGTGCAGTTGCCGCTGCCGCCGCAGATCGACGCGCAGAAGGTGATCGCCGCCATCGATCCGATGAAGGACGTCGATGGCTTTCACCCCGTGAATGTCGGGCGGCTGTCGCTCGGCCTGCCGTCGCTGGTGCCGTGCACGCCTTATGGCTGCGTGATGCTGGCGAAGACGGTGAAGCCGTCGCTCGCCGGCCTCGACGCGCTGGTGATCGGCCGTTCCAACATCGTCGGCAAGCCGGTGGCGCAGCTTCTGCTGGCGGAGAACGCGACCGTGACCGTCGCGCATTCGAAGACCAGGGATCTGGCCGCGCTGGCGCGCCGCGCCGATCTGTTGATCGCCGCCATCGGCAAGGCCGAGTTCGTGCGCGGCGACTGGATCAAGCCGGGCGCCATCGTCATCGATGTCGGCATCAACCGGATCGACGGCGAGGGTGGCAAATCGCGCATCGTCGGCGATGTGGCCTTCGGCGAAGCGGCCAGGGTCGCCGGCGCGATTACGCCGGTACCGGGCGGCGTCGGGCCGATGACGATTGCGTGCCTGATGCTGAACACGCTGCGCGCGGCGTGTGCGCTGAACGGGGTGAAGGCGGCGAGCCTTTGACCCTCATCCTGAGGAGCCCGCGCAAGCGGGCGTCTCGAAGGATGAAGGGCCCGGGTGTCACGGGCTGCATGGTTCGAGACGCGCACCTGCGGTGCGCTCCTCATCATGAGGTCTAACGATATTAAAAAGCCTCAGCCCTGCGGCCAGGCGTAGGCGACCTTGTCGAGGGTCTTGGGCCCGAACTTCTCGGACGAGCGGGCCACGGCGCGGCCGCCGAGCATGCGGTAGAATTCCATCGCCGGCTCGTTGTCCGACAGCGCCCAGACGACGAGGCTCTTGAGGCCGCTCTGGCCGAGATCCTTGCGCGCGGCGTTGAACAGGCGGCTGCCGAAGCCCAGCCCCTGAAATTCCGGGCGGAGGTAAAGCTCGTAGACTTCGCCCTCGTAGAACAGGCTGCGAGCGCGGTTGCGCCCGTAATTGGCGTAACCGGCAATGCGGTCGCCGAACTGCAGCACGGTAATGCGGCTGCCCTTGCGGATCGCCGACTGCCACCAATCGGGGCCGCGCCGGTTGATCAGCTTGTCGAGTTCGGCGCCGGGGATGATGCCCTGGTATGCCATCCGCCACGCTTCGTCGTGCGTGGCCGCGACTTCCGTGGCGTCGGCGGTCCTGGCGCGTCGAATCTCGATGAGGGTCGTGCTCATTGCGGAATTCAAGCAACGAACCCTGTGCGCTTCAAGCCCTATGATTAACGATGGGTTAACGGGTGTGGATTACCGGCCACAGGAGGCGTTCCGGCGCGCCCCAGTGGGCCAAAACGGCACGCCGAAGCAAGGCGTTACAAACTGACACAGGCGGGCGGCGGACGCAGCGCGCGCCCTCCCGCCGGCCGCGTCAGGCGACCTCGGCTTCCTTCTTGCGCTCTTCGCGCTTGCGGTCGTTCTCGTCGAGCATCTTCTTGCGCAGGCGAATCGAGGACGGCGTCACTTCCACCAGTTCGTCGTCCTGGATGTAGGCCATGGCCTTTTCCAGCGTCATGCGGATCGGCGGCGTCAGGCGCACCGCTTCGTCTTTCGACGTGGTGCGGATGTTGGTGAGCTGCTTGCCCTTGAGGACATTGACGACGAGGTCGTTCTCGCGCGTGTGCTCGCCGACGATCATGCCGGTGTAAACCTTCCAGCCCGGCTCGATCATCATCGGGCCGCGGTCTTCCAGATTCCACAGCGCGTAGGCGACCGCCTCGCCCTTGTCGTTCGAGATGAGCACGCCATTGCGGCGGCCCTGGATCGCGCCCTTGTAGGGCGCGTGGCCGTGGAACACGCGGTTCATGATCGCGGTGCCGCGCGTGTCGGTCAGCAGTTCGCCCTGGTAGCCGATCAGGCCGCGGGTCGGTGCGTGGAAGACGATACGGGTGCGGCCGCCGCCCGACGGGCGCATCTCGACGAGATCGGCCTTGCGCTCCGACATCTTCTGCACGACGACGCCGGAATGTTCTTCATCGACGTCGATGACGACTTCCTCGATCGGCTCTTCAACCTGACCGTCTTCGGTCTTGCGCAACAGCACCTTGGGTCGCGAGACCGACAGTTCGAAACCTTCGCGGCGCATGGTCTCGATCAGAATGCCGAGCTGCAATTCGCCGCGGCCGGCGACTTCCATCGCGTCTTTTTCGTCCGATTCACGCACGCGCAGCGCCACGTTGCCTTCGGCCTCGGCCATCAGGCGGTCGCGGATCATGCGGCTCGTCACCTTGGAGCCTTCGGTGCCGGCGAGCGGCGAGTCATTGACGCGGAAGGTCATGGCCAAAGTCGGCGGATCGATCGGCTGCGCCGGCAGCGCGGTTTCCACGGCCGGATCGCAGATGGTCATGGCGACGGTGGCGTTGGGCAGGCCGGCCAGCGCGACGATGTCGCCGGCTCCGGCGTCGTCGAGGTTGACGCGTTCGGTGCCGCGGAACGCCAGGATCTTGGTGACGCGGCCGCTCTCCACGAGCTTGCCTTCGCGATTGAGCACCTTCACCGCCTGGTTCGGCTTGACGCTGCCGGAGAAGATGCGGCCGGTGACGATGCGGCCGAGATAGGGGTTGGATTCGATGATGGTGCCGAGCAGGCGGAACGGACCGTCCTCGACCACCGGTGGCTTGACGTGATTGAGCACGAGGTCGAACAAGGGCTTCATGCCCTGGTCCTGCGGACCGTCGAGCGAGGTGGACATCCAGCCCTGCTTGGCCGAACCGAACAGGATCGGGAAATCGAGCTGTTCGTCGGTGGCGTCGAGCGCGGCGAACAGGTCGAACACCTCGTTGAGCACTTCGTTGGCGCGGGCGTCGGGGCGGTCGACCTTGTTGATCACGACGATGGGCTTGAGGCCCATCTTCAGCGCCTTGGAGACGACGAACTTGGTCTGCGGCAGCGGACCCTCGGCGGCGTCCACCAGCACCAGCGCGCCGTCCACCATGTTGAGGATGCGCTCGACCTCGCCGCCGAAGTCGGCGTGGCCCGGCGTATCGACGATGTTGATGCGGGTGCCCTTCCAGTCAACCGAGGCGGCCTTGGCCAGAATGGTGATGCCGCGCTCGCGCTCGAGGTCGTTTGAGTCCATCACGCGCTCGACCTGGCGCTCGTTCTCCCGGTAGACGCCGGACTGTTGCAGCAGTCGGTCCACGAGGGTGGTCTTGCCATGGTCGACGTGCGCGATGATCGCGATATTGCGGAGATCCATACGTTTGCCTTTTGCGCGGGGCCCTGAGCCGGAACCGGTTCCTGTCTTAAGGGCGGGGCGCGGGGTGTTCCAAAAACCAAAGCGCGGGCCGCTTTTCAAGGGCCCGCGACGCAGCACTTTTGCGGCGCAATATAGCGATGAAATAACAACTGGCAACCGCCGCGGAGGCGTATTTTCGGCCTGAATCGGCGGAAAAACGGCGAGATGATGAACGCGGTGGGGCGGTCTGTGGGCCGGAGCCCTCAGGTCGCGGCCGGCCGCCCCCACGGCCCGCGCATGTCCTTCGGCAGGGAATCGCCGAGCATCACCATCTCGGCGATGGTCTCCGATGTGATCAGGCCGGTCAGCCGGCCGTCGGCATCGGTCACGCCGACGGCGGCGGAGTTCTTCTCCTGCAGCAGCTTGAACGCGTCATCGAGCGAGCGGCGGTGGCCGATGGTCGGGAAATCCGGCGTCATCGCGTCGGCGACGCGCGCATCGGGGCCGAGCGTCTTGATCGCCTTGATGATGTCGCCGCGCGACAGCAGGCCCGCGGGCTTGCCGGCATCATCGACCACCGGGAATTCGCCCTGGCTGGTGGCGAGCAAGGTCTGCACCGCTTCATCGACATGCGCCTGCGGCTTGAGCGTGGCGAAGCGCGTCACCATGGCGTGGCCTACCGGCAGGCCGCGCGATATGGCGCGCAGCGCCACCATATGCGCCTCAGACGAGGCCGCGAGATAAACGAAGATGGCGATGAAGATCAGGATTGGATTGTACAGAAGCCCGATGAAGCCGAGCGCGAAAGCGACGAACTGCCCGATGGTCGCGGCAATTTCGGTGGCGCGGACATAGCCGAGCCGCGACGCCAGCGCGGCGCGCAGGATGCGCCCGCCGTCCATCGGGAAGGCCGGGATCAGGTTGAACAGCGCCAGAAACAGGTTCACGGCGGCGAGCCGGTCCACCATCGCGATCTGGCCGTTGTCGATGGCGGTCGCGGCATTCTGCGTCAGCGCCGCGCCGGCGAACACGACAAGCAGGATGGCGATGGCGACATTGACCAGCGGGCCGGCGATGGCGATCAGGAATTCCTGGCGCGGCTCCTCCGGAATGCGCTCGAGCTGCGCCACGCCGCCGATCGGCAGCAGCGTCACGAACGGCGTCGCAACGCCGAAGGCGCGGGCCGTGAAGATGTGGCCGAATTCGTGCAGCAGCACGCAGCCGAACAGCAGCAGCATGAAAAGGACGCTGTCCCACGCCGCCGCGCTGCCGCCCTGGCTGTAGCCGGCGGCGAAAATCCAGGCCAGGAACAGCAGGAAGGTCAGATGGATGCGGACGACGGTGCCGGCGATGCTGCCGATGCTGACGGACCAGGACATGAAATTTCCCGCTGAACGCGCTCTTTTGTCGCCTCAAATGGTGATGTTCCGAACCGATTGCGAGACCGGAGCGTTGCCGGGCATTATCATGCCACGGTTGCAAGCGAGAGTCCTGACATGGCGCAAAAACTCACTCCCGAAGCCCGCAAGTCGGCCCTTCAGCGGCTTCCCGGCTGGACCGACGTCAAGGACCGCGACGCCATCGTCAAGAAGTTCACCTTCGGCGATTTTAACGAGGCCTTCGGCTTCATGACCCGGGCGGCGCTGGTTGCCGAGAAAATGGATCATCACCCGGAATGGTTCAACGTGTACCGCACCGTCGAGGTCACGCTGTCGACGCATGACGCCGGCGGCGTCACCGAGCTCGACATCACCCTGGCCGAAGCGATGGAGATGATCGCGGATTCCTGAGCCGCCGCGATAGGTCTCCGCCCGGTTACTCGGGCTGGGCGGCAGGAATGGTTTGATCCCGTTAGCTTGAACTCCCGCCGATCGGCACCACCTGTTTGATATGCGCACATCCGGCACCAGTTTTGGAACTTCCGCCACCGGCGACGATCCGTCGCTGCCGCGCCGTTTCTGGCGCAAGTTCGGCGGCGTGGCCGCGCACATCCCGTTCGCCGAGGATTTGCTGGCGGCGTATTACTGCGCCTTCGACCGGGCGACGCCGCTGCAGGTCAAAGGCACATTGCTCGGCGCCATCGCCTATTTCGTGCTGCCATTCGACGCCGTGCCGGACATGCTGCCGGTGCTCGGTTTTACCGACGATGCCGCCGTGCTGATGACGGCGCTCAAGGTCGTCTCCAGCCACATCACGTCCGATCACCGCGCCGCCGCCCGCGCCACGCTGGACGAGATGCGGGCGGTGAAAGCCTAGCGCCTCCCAATCTTCGGTCGCCAATCTCGTAGCCCGGATGAGCCAACAGGCTCCGCGAAATCCGGTATTTCTCAACGTCATCGCCCGCGAAGGCGGGCGATCCAGCGCTTTGGGCGGATCAGAAAGCGCCGGGTGTTCGTCATTCCGGGGCGCGGACCTTCTACGCCGTCATTCCGGGGCGCGGACCTTCTACGCCGTCATTCCGGGGCGCGGCCGAAAGGCCGCGAGCCCGGAATCCAGCGATGCATGAGGGCCGGTCTGGATTCCGGGTTCGCGCTTTCAGGCCGCCCCGGAATGACAGTAGAAGATAGTCCTTGACCATTATTCCTAGAAGGACTATAACCATTGCCGTTCGGCCCGGCCGGGGACGTCATCTAGAGACGTCTTGATGACGGGGCAGGATGTGGCGCCTGCGGGCGGGGCTC